>Ga0164243_10000070_pt1 | contig 265146 bp, 229 predicted proteins | sample OricompcompostOP_FD_108781 | JGI IMG/M metagenome (GOLD analysis project Ga0164243, IMG submission 108781) | Organic Plus compost microbial communities from Emeryville, California, USA - Original compost - Organic plus compost (OP) | ecosystem: Engineered > Solid waste > Mixed feedstock >... | reverse complement strand
TTTTAAGGTGTGTATCCAATGCGTGTGCGTTTGGCTTTGAATGGTAAGGTTTGGCGCAAAAGAAAACGGTACAAGCCTGTGAGACCTGTACCGTTTATAAGATTGTATTGTTTATTTACTGTGTTTTTTGCACCTCTATATTTTGGGCTGTTATTTCCTTTTTCTCTCTTGAATACACCCATAGCGACAATAGTCCGAAAATAATCAAGGCATAAGCAACCCATTTGCCAACCTTTTCAATAAACTTAATGGCAACCGATTTTTCATAGCTGGAAAATCCCTCCGCCCCGGTAGGGCTTCGCCTGTAAAACCTCCTGCGGTTAATCCAATAACGCAATGCCAATCCTGCTACCAAAAATATTATTCCTATAACCAATGATGATACCATAATCTACTGTATTTATCCTGTTTGAAGTTACTAAATTTCCTTTCCAAAGTATTCGACCAATTGAAGAAATTCCCCAAATATAGCAACCGCCATTGAAGACGGTTGCCTGTGGTCATTTCTAAATGCCGTTCGCTATTTTACGCTCCAAAAGGGTTTCGTGTATTTCATAATCACTTTCGTAGGTTTCGCCCTCGAAAAGATAATAACCCGTTTCGTTGTCAGTCTCATAGGCTTCAAAATCTTCGCTATCCAAACAAGTGTCGGTTAGTACGCCATTGGTATAGGTAGCTCTGCCAAATACCAAACAACCCAATTCTTCATAATCCTGTGTGAACCGTACTTTATAATAGTCTGCTATTTGTCGTACTATCTCGGTATTGGGCGACCATTTGGTATCATAATACAACACATCCTCCGCTTCCCAACGGATATTGAAAAACCAATCTCCATCGTCGGCTATAAAAGGCGGTAATTGTCCGCAATCAGTTTCTGTTTCCTTTTCCGTCATTTGCAAAAACATTTCCTTTATCTTTTGCATAGTGGTTTCGTCTGCTTCAAACCAAACCACATTACTACACCAATTTGCCATAATCAATTTTCGTTTAGGGTGATTTGTAATAATCTTTTATTTCCGAAAAGCAGGTGTATTGCCTGTTTTAATTGAGGGTCGCAATGTTCATCGTCTGCATATTCGACAAGGCAGTGTACGGTAAGCAGTGAATTGTGTCCATCGAAAAAGTGGTCTGCAAACCAATGGGGGTGTTTGTATAGATTATTTCCGTTTTTCTCTATTTCACTATATGCTGTTTGTACAAGACTGTACCAAAATTCTGCTGTAAAAAATCCTTTTTGATACCAGCCCTCACGAAAGGTTGTTTCATTTTGTAGAAAGTAGTCGCAATGGGCTTTAATGGCATTTTGCAAGTTTTTCATTTCTTCAGGGAACAGTTTGCAGAGCAGTTCCCCTTCATCTAAGTTGTCCATTTTATTTAATGCTTTCATATCGCTTGTTTTTAACAGGCGACCGCCTTTGCAGGCAGTCGCCTGTGATTATTGATTAATTAAAACTGAAAATATCCGCCCCTTCCTGTGCAAAGGCTGTGCATAGGTCAAAAGCCTTTTGTGTCCTTAATTGGGCTGTTCCTCCCATTACAATGCTCTGCAACTTCGCTTCGTCATTTTTGTAGTGGCGCACATTCTGATAGTAGCCTGTGACGGCATTGTATGCTCCGAACAATGTGCCTTTCGTGGTGTTCATTTGTTGGGTGTCGCTTGTCATAGCGTATGCGAAGGCATCATCTACGGTGTTTTTAAACACAGTGGAAATTTCATCGTAATTGCCTTTTTCCAAATGGGTCAAGGTTTCCTTATTTGGGCATAATGCAAGCTGTATCAACTTTCTGACTTCCCTGTCCGATACCTGTACTTTTGTCCATTGGTTAAAAATGCCCTCTAACTGACTGCTAAGGGTATTCGCTAATCCCATAACCTTGTGTGCGTTGTCAAGGCGTTGTTTCGCTCCCGAAGTGTGCTTAATGCGTACAACGTTGCTCATGTTGCGAAGCGATGCGTTTAAGGTGTTTTGGCAAACTATCCGTATGGGCGTAAACGCTGCGGTAATACTTCCGCTACCGTCATGGCTTGTTGTTAGGAAGATGTATTTTTCGGTCACATCGTCTCCGTTGCCTACCCGAATATAGTCGGGCAATTTTGCGGTAATGAAAATGCGTTCCCCCTGTCCTAATGCTCCTGCTGTCTCGTACAGGATACTATCGCCACCGCCTACGATTTCATCAAAGAAATTAAAGGCTTCCCGGTTCTGTACGATATGGTAGTCTTTAGCTACCACGCCCAATACGGCATTATTATCGGTTCTGATATTGGCGAAGTAGTTAGGTACGTGTAACTGGCTGTCCGCTATCTCAATACCCTTTGCGGTTTCGATGATGTTTGAGCCTGTGGTAAACAACGTACTTTTTACGACTTCATAGTCCAGCCCTGCGTGTATTATGGCTTCTGCACTTGTTGGGTAATCCTCGATGATTTGCCCTAAGTTGTGCCATGCTTTTTCCTTTACGCTAAAGAATGAATAACGTCCTGTTCTGCTGTTGAAATTTAGATTATGTGCCATGATTTCTTACTTTTTAAAGATTGTTTTGAATTGTTTTTTTTCTGATTTATTCGGTAATGAGAGGAGGTGCTGTTTCGTTTTATTACCATTTCCATTGTTGCTAATCTTCATGCTTGACATTTTTTTTATTCGTCTAAAGAGCCGGAGTATGCTATGTTTCGTTTCACGAGCATGAAAGGTTAGTGTTTAGGCGACACAAGGTTTTGGAAAAAAATACTTACCCAACGGGTGGAGATTTTTTTCCAAACTTGCGTGACCTTTTGTCGGCGTTAAGAACACGGTCATACCTTTGCTCTTGGAACGAAAACAAAAGGCATACAGGCTCTTTGAATAAAAAACAGGAGTGGAAATAATGAAGATGGCAATGACAAATGGTTCTAAATGGGATAGAAGTTTTACTTCCAATTCACTGGATTTCTAAAAGAGCCATTTTTAAGGTGCGTGGCTTTCAAAGCCACATAAAGGAGATTGGAAAAATAATAAATGGGAATGCGTGTCGGGATTTTTTCAATTGGCTTTATCAATAAAACCCGACAAAGCTCTTTTTTTAAGGGAAAGGATTTGTGGGAGCGGCTAAATGTGCTTTGGGGTTAAGTATGGACACAAAAAAGCAGGATAGTTAAATCCTGCTCTTGGCTGAATGAGGTAACGAACAACCGTTAAATTGCAAATTCTAATTCCTGTTCATCAACAATAATTTTAACGTTGGTAACAATTTCCTCCTGCGTAGTTGCCTCCGCTTGCATGGCAACAAATGCGTTTTCCATAGCGGCAAATTTTGGAGACACCAAATCCATATCCTTGCTGATTTTTTGGCTGGTAATCTTGGCGTAAATCTGCGTAGTAGTGATATGCTTATGCCCCATCATTTTGCTAAGGCTTTCAAGAGGAACACCCTCGGTTAAGAACATCGTAGCGAACGTATGACGGGCTGTGTGGAACGATATTTTCTGTTCGGTAACAATACCTGCTTCCTCCATGAGTTTTCTCACATGGACATTACAGGTTGAATTGGATGGAACCGGAAATATAAAATCATTGCGGGTAACACCCCTGTACTTTTCAATGATACGTTTGGGGATTTCCATCAGTCGCACATTGGAAGCGACGTCTGATTTTTTCCTCCTGCTGATAATCCATTGATGCCCGTCAAAAAAAGATTGAATGTTACTCCATTTCAGCTTTTTAATATCAATGTAGGAAAGCCCGGTAAAGCAACTGAAAATAAAGAGGTCTTTTACAAGTTCATACCGTTGTTTGGACGGCTTTAAAAGCATCAGCTTTTCTACATCATCTTTTAAGAGGTAGCTACGGTCTGTTTCCTCCATGCTGATTTCATAATCAGCAAAAGGATTGTCCCTTATCAACTTGCATTTGACCGCCAGCTTAGCCAGTGCAATAACTGGCATCGTGTAAACCCAAACCGTATTATGTGTACATTCCTTGTCAATCCTCAAAAAGAAGTCAAACTCACGAATAAAGTCGGACTTCAATTCCCGGAAAGCTATATCCTCCCGATGGTAGCGCAGCTTGATAAACTCCGCAAGGTGGTCGTAAACTTTCTTGTATTTGGCGTAAGTGCTTTTTGACCTTTCGCCTTTTTCTACCATTCTTTCAAATTCCTTATTCTCATTTTGAAAGCCCCTTAATATAGCATCATCCATCACGCCAACACCGAGAAACGTGAGCTTTACCTTGTCGGCGGTGGCAAAGCCCTCATCTTTCATCATTTCATCGTAAATCTTGTCGATACGTGTCCGTATTTTGTCCAGCTTGCCGTTAAGGGTAACAGCAACATTGCTCTTGCCCAAAACACGTCCATACTTCAAATCCCAATTGTCGGGGTGAATTTCCAGCTTGGTACTGAATGATGCGGGTTTTCCATCAATGGTAATTCGTCCCATAATGGCTACCGCTCCATTCTTTTTAGGCTCGTTTTTCTTTAGGTAGAAAAGTAGCTTAAACGTTGACCTTTTCGTCTGTTCCATAACTCAATTGTTTAATGTTTAAAATTAAAAATCAATGAGTTACAAGGGAATATGAAAATAAGCGCAAAAGACTGAAATATAATCAGTTATATTATCGTTGGTCAGGTTGTAACCAGTAACGATTTAGTAACCTAACCCTGTCTTTTTAAGCCCAAAAACTAAAGTACAGTGACTTCCAATCTTAGACCCACGTTTTATAAACTACTGTGTTTTAGCGGACTTCTCCGTTTTGCTTATTTTTGCTTTTTGCCATTATTTTTTAAAAAAAATTGCACGACACAGAGCCTACCTTTATATATACGTAACTCATCGGTTGCATGATACGGAGAGAGCTATTAAACATCAATTTAAGTTTGCACAACCACCGGATTAATGCGCTAGTTGAAAATTTTGAAATGAGTCGACCTACCCTTTCCAAACACATTAAAATACTGTACAATGCGGGTTCGGTTACGATTCAGGATATCGGAAGAGAACGTTATTGTGTATTAAAGCAAGATGATTTTAATAAACTTCAGAAATGGATTGACTACTTCGATAATTTTTGGGTTTCCAAACTGAAAAAATTAGAAACACTGTTGAACGAAAAAGCGAATACCAAGAACAAGGTCTTTTGAAATCCAGCCTTCCGATCTACACCCATAGTTAAATTTGAATTTTAGCATAACGAGCTATAACTTTTGTCTATTGGACATCAAAATAAATGATTTTGAATGCTTAACAGAAGTTCATAAATTAGTGCTTATTAAAAGTTAATTATAGCTAACCCTATTGGATAGGTCAAATTAAACTAGACATATATTTTCAACGCAAATTTTTTAAAATGGAATCACAAGACATCAGCAAATGCCCATTTCATAACGGGCAACTAAAACAGAATGTTGGAGGTGGAGGCACCAGAAACCGCGATTGGTGGCCCAATCAATTGAAATTAAACATTCTTCGCCAGCATTCTTCCTTATCTAACCCTATGGATGAGGAGTTTAACTATGCAGAAGAGTTTAAAAGCCTGGATCTAGACGCGGTAAAAAAAGACCTTCATGCGCTGATGACAGACTCTCAAGACTGGTGGCCTGCAGACTTTGGTCATTACGGCCCCCTGTTTATCCGTATGGCCTGGCACAGTGCAGGTACCTATCGCGTAGGAGATGGGCGTGGAGGTGCCGGAGGCGGACAACAACGTTTTGCCCCGTTGAATAGTTGGCCGGACAATGTGAGTTTGGATAAGGCACGCCGCTTGCTGTGGCCAATCAAACAGAAATATGGCCGCAAGATTTCCTGGGCAGACCTGCTGATCCTTACCGGTAATGTCGCTTTGGAATCGATGGGCTTTAAAACGTTTGGATTTGCCGGCGGACGCGAAGATACCTGGGAAGCGCAAGAAGATGTATACTGGGGTTCTGAAACCACTTGGCTAGGCGGTGACATACGTTACGCACAGGGCTCAGAAGGTGTGGAAGAAGATCATGCTGTACTCGTATCTGACGACGATGCCGATGGAAAAATACACACCCGCAACCTGGAAAAACCACTTGCAGCCGTTCAGATGGGACTGATTTATGTAAATCCTGAAGGCCCTGATGGTAACCCCGATCCGATAGCAGCTGCCAAAGATATCCGTGACACCTTCGGTCGCATGGCGATGAACGATGAAGAAACGGTGGCCTTGATTGCTGGCGGACATACCTTTGGCAAGACACACGGTGCGGCACCGGCTACACATGTCGCCGAAGAACCGGAAGCTGCTGATCTGGAATTGCAAGGACTGGGCTGGAGCAATAGTTTTGGGACAGGCAAGGGTGCTGATACAATTACCAGTGGCCTTGAAGTAACCTGGACGACAACACCCATTCAGTGGAGCAATAACTTTTTTGAAAACTTATTTGGCTTTGAATGGGAATTAACCAAAAGCCCTGCGGGTGCCCATCAATGGGTAGCAAAAAATGCGGGTGAGATTATTCCCGATGCTCATGATCCGTCAAAAAAACGCAGGCCAACGATGCTTACCACAGACCTGTCTTTACGTTTCGACCCCGGATTTGAAAAAATATCCCGGCATTTCATGGAAAATCCGGACGCTTTCGCTGATGCCTTTGCTCGTGCATGGTTTAAACTGACACACCGCGACATGGGTCCTCGCGCCCGTTATCTCGGCCCTGATGTGCCCGAAGAAGAACTGATCTGGCAGGATCCTATCCCTGCTGTTAACCATCCCCTGGTAGAAGAGGATGATATCGCTACATTGAAAGCCAAAATCTTAAGCTCTGGCTTGAGCGTTTCTGAACTGGTTTCTACGGCATGGGCTTCGGCTTCGACCTTCCGAAGCTCAGATAAACGTGGAGGTGCTAATGGTGCACGTATCCGTCTAGCGCCGCAAAAGGATTGGTTGGTGAACAATCCGGTGCGCCTTGCCAAGGTATTGAACGTGTTGGAAGGCATCCAGCAGGAATTTAACAATGCACAAACGGAAGGCAAAAAGATTTCGCTGGCCGATTTAATCGTGCTGGCCGGTAATGCAGCCATTGAAAAAGCAGCCCAAGATGCAGGACAGGCGGTTACCGTTCCCTTTACCCCGGGCCGCATGGACGCTTCGCAAGAACAAACAGATGTTGAATCCATGGGTTATCTGGAGCCTGCTGCCGATGGCTTCCGCAATTACCGCAAGACTAAATCCCCGGTATCGACTGAGGCCTTACTGATTGATAAAGCACAGTTATTAGGCCTTACCGCACCTGAATTAACTGTGCTATTAGGCGGAATGCGTGTATTGAATGCCAACTTCGACGGTTCTTCTTATGGTGTTTTCACCAATAAACCGGGAACGCTGACGAACGACTTCTTTGTTAACCTGCTTGATATGGGCACCGCATGGAAAGCAGCATCTGAAGACAAGGAGCTATACCAAGGGTACGACCGCTCAACAGGACAACCAAAATGGATGGCTACCCGTGCCGACTTGGTATTTGGTTCGAATGCTGAACTACGGGCTGTTGCCGAAGTATACGGAAGTTCGGACGGGCAGAATAAATTTGTGAAAAACTTTGTAGCCGCTTGGAATAAAGTGATGAATGCCGATCGGTTCGACTTGGCACAAAAATAATAAGCGCTGCTTATGAGTAAAAGAGGATGTCTAAAAAGGGTAGAAATAGTACCTTTTTTGTCATCCTCTATTTATAAACTAGATTTCTTCTACTTCATCTATTTTGCTGCTCTTTCCTTCCAATCCGGTTACCCCTCCGGAAACCACTAATTTCATGGCATCCGTGGCACTCATCTTTAAAGGTGTCACTTTATCTGCCTTTACTACACAAATCTGTCCAGCAAATGAATATGCATAAGGAAAATAAACAATCACATCGTCCGGCAAATCGATTTTACGAAGATCATGCTGCGTAAGGAACCCAATCCTTTTTAGTCCGCTATCATTGATTTCTACCAAAACAGGCTCATTAAATTTCTTTTCATCTCCTACAAAAGCTTCGGTGAAATCTTTAATAGAAGTATACAAGGTGCTGAATAAAGGTACCCGATTAAATAATTTGAATAAGCGATTATAAATCGGTGCAGTAATAAAGTTGGTCACGATCACACCCGCCAATATTAAAATGGCCACCATAATGATAATCCCCAGTCCGGGTATGTAAAGTGGCTTACCGGTTTCATCGCGAATTAACCAGCTTAGGTTCAGGGCCGAATCGACCGTAGCAACAATCCAGAAAATAAGCAAAAGGGCGCCAGCCAGAGGGACCAAAAATAAGACGCCTTTGATAAGGTAATTGAGTAGTAATTTTAATGTTTTATTCGACATATGCATATCTTAATTAAAACCAAGGAGCGTACTTATTTATTTAAGAAAACACGAAAAGGTAACCCTATTCATAAAAATAAATACGTCGTACACGTTGGGATATTCCTGTTAGTAGCTCATAGGGAATGGTATCTATACTTTTGGCTAACGATTCGGCAGACAGCTCTTCACCCATAACCAACACTTCATCTCCTTCCTGTGCCGGAATACCGGAAATATCTAACATACACATATCCATGCAGATATCGCCAACTGTAGGCACAAGATGCCCATTGATCATCATTTTGCCCACTCCGTTACCAAATCGCCTGCTGTAACCATCAGCATAGCCAATCTTTACTGTAGCAATCGTTCCCTCTCCTTTTAACCGCCCATGGCGGTTATATCCAATGGTTTCGCCCGCTTTGATGGACTTGATTTGTGTAATTCCGGTCTTTAGTTGTGCTATAGGAATTAAAGACAAAGCATCTTCCGCATTGGATGAAATGCCATATAACCCTATGCCTAAACGTACCATATCCAATTGTGCCTCAGGAAAGCGCATTATGGCCGACGTATTGGCAATATGGCGGATAAAGGTATAACCCAATCCCTTCTCCATGGTAGAAGTAAACACCTTAAAACGTTGGATTTGCTCGCGGGTAAAATCATCATGTTGCGGATCGCCACTGGCAACCAAATGGGAAAAGACGCTACTTACCAAAACGTAATGATCATGCTTTAATTCTTCCAGTAACTTCGGGAGATCGTCAGGATCAAAACCTAAACGATGCATACCGGTATCTACTTTAACATGTATCGGATAACCTTCTTGTCCGCTTTCTTTTAATCTTTCCTTAAAGTACCGAAGTTCCGTGAAACTATATATTTCCGGCTCTAGTCGATGTTCGATGATCTGATCGACATCCTGTAGCCCCGGGCTCATGATGACGATAGGCAGCGTGATACCTGCCCTTCGCAACGTGACTCCCTCATCTGCATAGGCCACAGTGAGGTAATCTACCTGGTTAAATTGCAAAAGATTGGCAATTTCAAAACTTCCGCTGCCATAAGAAAAGGCCTTAACCATAACCATCAGCTTAGTATTTGGCGCCAATACCCGCTTATAGTTATTTAAATTATGTTCCAATGCATTTAAATTGATTTCCAAAGTGGTTTCGTGATGCTGGATAACCAAAGCCTTACTGACACGTTCGAAACTGAATACCCGCGCTCCCTTGATGAGAATGCTGGCATCCCGTAAACCCAGTTGATGGAGTTGTTGCAGCAATATGTCAGTACTTGGAAAAAACAGGCTCTTTGCCGAAAAAAAATGCTTGTAACTACTGATTACCGTGCCTACACCAATTAAACGGATATTTTGTTCATTCAATAAATCGGCTAACTCCCGGTAGATACTTTCCTGAAAAGCCTCTTCCGTAGGAATGTCCGACAAGATTACGACTTGCTGTCGATGCTGTTGCTGTTGTTTCAAAAAATCGAGCGCAATCTTTAATGAAGAGAGATCGTTACTATAAGAATCGTCTAAAATCGAACAGTTGTTTATCCCCTGTTTCAAGGCCAAACGCATCGATACCGGTTGCAGCCGCTGAAACTTATCGGCAATAGATTCGGTGCTGAAACCCAACACCAGCAGCACCGCCCAACAGCAAACCGCGTTTTCCAACGATGCAGCATCCGTAAAGGGGACAAATACGTGTTGTTCCTTCCCTTTATACCTTGCTTTTAACATCGTGCCCTGTGCTTTCCGCACTTTCGTTAGGATTTCCAAATCGGCTGTTCCGCTATTATTCCAGGCAAACTGCTTCTCCGGAAGTAGATAAGCAGCAAGGTTCGGAACAATGTATTGTGGGGAAAAAACAAGGGTTTTGGCACGCTTAAATAAAATCAATTTTTCACCTAACTTCTGTTCTTGTGATACAAAACCTTCATCGTGTGCATGTCCGATATTGGTCAATACCCCTAGCGTTGGCCGGATCATCTCTTCGAGTGCTGCCATTTCTCCGGGTTTGCTGATGCCGGCTTCCACGATGGCGAGGTTATGTTGATCGTTCATTTGCCACAAAGAGAGAGCTACACCCAATTGCGAATTATAACTCTTTGGACTCCTGACCATATGATAATCGGCATGGAGTAATTGGTAAAGCCACTCTTTAACGATGGTCTTGCCATTACTTCCGGTAATTCCAATAACGGGGTATGCAAATCGATTGCGATGAAAAGCAGCAAGGCGCTGCAAAGCAGTTAACGTATCTTCTACAAACAATACATTACACTTAACCAAGGCGGTAGCATCGAAATCGGCATGAACCATAAAATTACGTACACCTTTAATATAGGCTTCGCGAACAAATTGATGGCCATCTCTTCTTCCTTTCAACGCAAAGAACAAGGCTTGTTTTGGACGGCTGATTTTACGGCTATCATAAATTAAATCTTCAATGACCACCTGTAAATCAGTACTTTTAACATTGATGGCTTGCACCACTTGAGCAATTTTTTTTATCGTGTACATGTTCCTGTCTATTTCCTTTTGCAGGGCGTATAACAGCAACAAAATTGAATATTTTTTTAAGAAAGCGACAATTTTTTACGATTTTTAACGAATGGACATAACGGTCAGGGCAAAACAACGATTGAGTAAGACGGCTGCAAAACAAAAGGCAGAACAGTATTGCGTTTATCAGGAACGCGCCCAGGAGGAAGTACGCAACAAACTCTATCAGTGGGGTCTTTATCCCAACGAAGTGGAAGAAGTGATAGCCGAATTGATTATGGATAATTTTCTCAATGAAGAACGATTTGCAATGGCTTATGTTTCCGGAAAATTTAAAATGAAGGGATGGGGAAGAATAAAGATTAAACAGGGACTGAAGCAAAAACAGGTGTCTCCACGTTTAATTAAAGAAGCAATTCAAGCTATTGATGCAGCAGATTACCACACGACACTGCTATCGATTCTAGAGAAAAAGGCAAGTGTATTAAAAGAAGCAAACCCTTTAAAACGGAAACAAAAATTACTGCAGCATGCTATGCTAAAGGGTTATGAAAACGATCTTGTTTTTGATATATTGAACAACAAGGAGTTATAACAAGGATCTACTTTTTTTGAAAAATAATTTGGCAGGAATGTAAATCTACCTATATTTGCATCACCAAAACGAAAAATGGCCGTAAAAACAGCCAAAAATAGGCGAAAGTAGCTCAGTTGGTAGAGCGCAACCTTGCCAAGGTTGAGGTCGCGAGTTCGAACCTCGTCTTTCGCTCACCATCCTTTCTTCACAGAAAGGATTTTAATTTTAAAAGCTAGTATAGCTGCCTAGGTGGTGGAACTGGTAGACACGCAGGACTTAAAATCCTGTTCGCCCAAAAGCGAGTGCGGGTTCGATTCCCGCCCTAGGTACTCGGTAGAAGTGCGTTTCAGATAGTGAACGCACTTTTTCTTTTTTTGGACATCCTGATTTCTTAACTTGCGTTTTTTAGGGTACACCATGTTAACAATCGATATTAACTGCGATATGGGCGAAGGCATTGGCCCAAACAATGGTTTAGACATCGATACAGCGTTAATGCAATATGTGTCGTCCGTCAATATTGCCTGTGGTTTCCACGCAGGAAGTCCATCTATTATGCACGATACAATACGCGCAGCTGTTCGACATGGTCTAGCAATAGGTGCCCATCCCGGTTTTCCCGACAAAGAAAATTTTGGTCGAAATCCGTTACCTTTAATCCCAGAAGAAATTTATCAAATCACACTATACCAGATCGGTGCATTACATGCTTTCACACAGGCTGAAGGCACACGTCTACATCACGTAAAACCACATGGAGCCTTATACAATTTAGCCGCAGCCGATTTGGATCTGGCACTCGCTATTGCTCAGGCAGTAGTTGATTTTGATCCGAAGCTCGTGTTATATGGATTATCGGGCAGCGAGTTGCTCGTCGCCGGCAAACAACTGGGATTAACAGTAGCCAGTGAGGTTTTTGCCGACCGTACATACCAATCCGATGGTTCGCTTACTCCCCGCAATCAGCCAAACAGCTTAATTACCGAAGAAAAGCAAGCCATAGAACAGGTGCTTTCCATGATCTTGAAAGGACAGGTACGGGCAACCGACGGCACTAGGTTAGCTATCCATGCGGAAAGTTTATGCCTGCATGGAGACGGCAAACAGGCATTACTATTTGCCCAAGCAATCCAACAGGCCCTGCTACAATCAACCATCCAAATTCAACCTATACAACCTACATCCTCCCTAAGCACTTAAGCCCATGAAAAACCAATCGCGAAACACGCTTCTTGCTGCGGCGTTCTTAATGGCCACCTCGGCCATCGGTCCAGGTTTTCTTACGCAAACGGCCTTGTTTACCAACCAGCTTTTGGCCAATTTCGGCTCTGTTATTTTGGCCACTATTTTACTCGACCTCGTTGCTCAATTAAACATCTGGCAAATTATTGTGGTATCGCAAAAGCGGGCACAAGATATTGCTAACGAGCTTGTACCTGGATTAGGCTACCTTCTAGCTCTTCTTATTTTATTTGGTGGCTTAGCTTTTAATATCGGCAATATTGGTGGTGCAGGTTTAGGGCTAGAAATAGTGGTTGGTTGCGATCCAAAGACCGGAGCGATTTGGAGTGGACTGATCGCGATCACCTTGTTTGTCTTTCGAAAGGCTTCTACGGCCATGGATCGCTTGGTGAAATTGTTGGGCTTGGTTATGATCGGTTTAACAGGCTATGTTGCATGGAAATCTGCACCTCCATTGAAGGAGACACTACAAAAAACGATACTTCCCGAACGTATAGACCTGTATACCATATTAACTTTAGTAGGCGGTACAGTGGGTGGATATATTAGTTTTGCCGGTGCCCATCGTTTGGTTGATGCAGGCATTAAGGGCGCCGCCCATCGTAGGGAAACAAACAAGAGCGCAATTACTGCCATTGGTTTGGCTTCCCTCATGCGTATTCTCCTTTTTTTAGCGGCCTTGGGTGTCGTAACACATTATGGCGCACTCGACCTGCATAACCCGGCAGCTGCCGTATTTAAGATGGCCGCGGGAACGTCAGGCTATAAATTATTCGGTATTGTTCTTTGGTGTGCGTCGTTGACTTCTGTTATCGGCGCTGCCTATACATCCATCTCCTTCATCAGGGGTTTCCATCCAAAATTAGAACGGTACGGACAAATAATGACCATATTCTTTATCGTCCTTTCGACAGGTATTTTTGTAACAATTGGCAAACCGGTACAGCTATTGGTGTTGGCCGGTGCATTGAATGGACTAATTTTACCTCTTGCTTTATTGCTAATGCTGATCGCAGCTTACCAGGTAAAGATTATGGGTGACCATTACCGGCATCCCCTATGGCTTACGCTTTCGGGTATAACGGTTGTGCTATTAATGATTTATGTTGGTTTTCGATCTTTCTGATGGTTGTGTGTTTTTCCCTCATTTGATCAGCGAAAATCATCGTTTGTGATTTGTTCCAAGCAAGTCGAGTACAACGGCAATATCCATATTACGATAGTCCTGAATATAATATTGACAAGGAGGTAATTCTTCTTTTGTGTGTGAGGTTAAGACACCAACCACCTTCATTTCGGCATTAATAGCTGCTGAAACACCAGAATAGGAATCCTCAAAAACTACACAGTCTTCAGGCGATACCCCTAGTCGGTCCGCTGTCTTTAAATAAATATCAGGATCCGGTTTATAGCGTGTTACATCTTCGCTGGACAGCAAGGAATCCATCCTTGCATGCAAATCGAAACAATCGAGAACCAAATCGAGATTGGCTTTTGGTGCAGAAGTCGCAATGGCTGTTTTCATTCCTGCCCCTCGTAAAGCGTCAACAAACGGCAATAAGCCATCTATTGGTTTAGCTATCGGAGCATATAGTTTTCGGAATAAAGCTTCTTTCTCCTCCGCAAGGGCGGTTACTTCCTCCGGATCAAGATCCTGATGAAAAAAATAGTTCATAATATAACTATTATGTTTACCGTACATATGTTTGGCAAATTCTTCTTCAGAATGCGGAATATTTCGACTGTCAAAAAATTGGCGGAAAGCTTCGGAATGGGTCGGATTGGTATCGGCAATGACACCATCCATATCAAAGATTACAGCATATTGTTTCATGCGTCAAAGATACTATTTTAATCAGTTGTGAGTTGCTGCTATAAACTATAAGTTACGCGTCTGTTTACTGACAACTTAGTCGCTATAAAAGCTATCGGGAACTAATAAATTATCGTTTATCAAGTTATGGATTAGGCCTAAAAGTTGTAGGGGTAAAGAATAATTCTTTACCCTGTTTGGAAATCCCAACACCATTCTAGAAAAACAGACCAAAAGGGCAAAAAAGTCACCAAAAATTGACACCTCCGTAGGGTCTTGTTCGGACCATCTTTGGATCGCCTATATATCCGATCCGGGTCTGATACGGGTTACCGCCGGGTTAGCCATATCAAATCCCGAGCCTACCTCGGGAGAAACCTGGGGGAGACTCGGGAGAGAGTCGGCACGACACCAACCACAACCTAGAGATGGTCCGAAGACGATGATAAGTTTTATTGATTTCTTCTACAGACTAATCTATCCCCTTAAATAAATTCGGCTGATCCGAGATTATTATACGTTATAAAAACGATAGCTGACGGCTGACAGCTAATAGCTATAAAGCAAAAACCCGGCTTTTGGGGATGCCGGGCATTTGCCTTTTTATAATCAACCTAAATCTATTCTATAGAACGGTAACCCAAATATTTTCGCTACAGAAAAAAATCATTTTTTTATCTTGCGCTAAATGATTTGATTTTCATGACCAAACAAAGCGCAGGCATTCTGCTCTATCGGCAAAAAAAAGAGTTAGAGGTTTTCTTGGTTCATCCGGGCGGCCCCTTTTTTGCCCATAAAGATTTAGGGGTCTGGACTATCCCGAAAGGCGAATTTTTTTCGGGTGAAGATCCGCTCGAAGCAGCAAAAAGGGAATTTGAAGAAGAAACGGGACAACAGATCACAGGGAATTTTATAGCCTTGCACACCATAAAGCAAAAAGGCGGCAAACTGGTCATGGCCTGGGCCCTCGCTGGTGACATCGATGCCGACTGCATCGTCAGCAATACTTTTGAAATCATTTGGCCTCCGAAGTCTGGAAGACGCCAGATTTTTCCCGAGGTTGACCGTGCGGCATGGTTTTCCATTGCAAAAGCCCGGGAAAAAATGAATGAAAAGCAGATCGCTTTTTTGGATGAACTAGAACAACACCTAAATCAATAAGAGCTACACTTAAAAAATAATTAGTTTCCTAACATTTCGATATACAAGTTAAAAAAACTATCTTCCCATTCCATTTGTTATATTGCCGATAAAGAGCGAACACCTAACAAGTTTGCAAGAAACACGTAAATTATAACCTTAAATAGATGAATTCACGTCGCGATTTTCTTCAAAAATTAACTATGTCTGCTGTGGCTCTTCCACTTTTATCCACGGACAGGCTATATGCGCATCAAGGGACGCATGATCAACCGCAACAAGGTAAAGTACTCCGGGTAGCTATCATGGGACTTGGCGGCTACGGAACACGGGTAGCCGAAGCCTTACAAGATTGCAAAAGAGCGAAATTAGTTGGCGTAATCAGCGGTACGCCGGCAAAAATCAAGGCTTGGCAAACCAAATACAATATACCGGAAAAAAATTGTTACAATTATGAAAATTACGACGCCATCAAAGACAATCCAGATATTGATGCTGTTTATGTTATCACTCCGAATGCGCTTCATCACGATGCCGTTATCCGCGTAGCCAAAGCGGGAAAGCACGCCATTAGCGAAAAACCTATGGCCTTAAACGCCCAGGAAGGTCAGGAAATGGTGGATGCCTGCAAAGCCGCGAATGTTAAATTGCTTGTTGGTTACCGCATGCATTTTGAACCGAATACCTTGGAGGTAATCCGAATGCGAAAAGATGGTGAATTTGGAACGGTTCGTTTTTTCCAGGGGCTTAGCGGATTCAAAATCGGCGATCCAAATCAATGGCGATTGGACAAAAAATTGGCGGGCGGCGGAGCACTGATGGATATCGGTATTTATTCCGTAAATGGCGCACGCTATATGGTAGGTGAAGATCCGGTATGGGTTACCGCGCAGGAAACCAAAACAGATAAGGTAAAATTCAAGGAAGGGGTCGACGAAACCATTCAGTTTCAATTGGGTTTTCCTAGCGGAGCCGTTGCTTCGTGCCTATCTACTTATAATATGAATAATCTAGATCGTTTCTTTCTAAATGGGGATGACGGATTTGCTGAAATGCAACCTTCAACCGGTTATGGCCCTATAAAAGGGCGCACACATAAAGGCGAATTAACGCAACCGCATGTGACGCATCAGACGGTCCAAATGGATGGAATGGCGGCACTAATTTTTGATGGTAAAAAGCCGGTAGTTCCTGTTGACGGAGAAGAAGCTGTAAAAGACCTAAAGATTATTGATGCCATTTATACCGCTTGTAAAACCGGACAGAAACAGGAATTGATGCTCTAAGTGAGCTGGCATCATCGATTTTAAAAATAAGAAAGCCCGGTTTAAGCAAAACGCTAGCTCCGGGCAATTTTTACTTTTTACTTTTAAATTTTTACTTTTTAAGGATCCAACGGTTCAGTAGCATCAATCTGTAAGGCTTGCGGTAAAGGCCAAAACTCCTGTTCCGTGTCTGACAATCTTTTACCAAGACGATAAGGCACATAGCCTAATTCTTTTTGGCATCTTCCGTCCATATTGGTAATAAAGTAACTTTGGTACTTATCGGTGGAAGTGATGGCGGGCTTGTCGCTTGGAATGCCGTAACGATAGATGATCCGTGCGCAATTGCGCATATTGGTTGTCGTATGCCGTGCATGGGGTTCAATCAAGATTGCCTCTTCAGGAACTTCCATGACTTCTACCAGGTATTTTTTCATTTCAACCGCCTCGATATATTTTGTTTTGTAAGGGTGCACTGCACCACCAGAAACCATAATAAACGGTGCTAACCCGGCTTTATAGCGGTTAGCTGCTACCCGGCAACGTAACATACCTGGAGCACTTAATGCCACGTTCGGATCTTCAGGCCCTGCGCCAGGCACTAAAATCAGGCTGTAGGCATATCGATCCCATTGTGTCGTTTTAATCCGGTCAAATGCGGCTTTATTTTCGGTTAAAGTCATCGGTTCATTATTTGCTGCATCAAACCGTTCGTTGATCTCCAGTAAACGCAAAGCGGCTTCCAAGCTACTTCCAAAAAATAAATCAAGCTTAGAACGATCGGCGGCAACGGCAGCTACAACATCATATAATAGATTGAGGTAAGAACGACTATGTACATCAAAGGCAATCGAGTCGATTTTTGGATAATGGGGTGCTTTTCCTCCGCCATATACGGCAATGGCATAGTTTACGCCTTCGATGTCTTTTTTCCACGCAGCTATGAACTCTTCTTCCGGAGGCAAATGATTAAACTGATAATAGGCCCCCGAAGGTTTGAGCTTTTCTTTTACCAAAGCGGCTAATGTAGGTGATGTTTGAAATAACCGTCGTAATGCCGAACTGGCTGTTTCAATATCCTGTTCAGGATAATTCAGCACTTGCAGCAGACACCCCGCATTCTTGCAATCTTTAAGTGCCGTTTGCAATTGCTCTTGATGTTTCGTAGTTAAAGCTTGCAGTACAGGATCGGCCTGTAGCGCCTTCTTCAATTCGCCTTGCTGCATCAAGGATAACAGGTAATAGTTTTTCACCTTTACCGTTTCTTCTGGAGAAAGCTCCTCTAGAGGTATCCGAAAACGGATATCTACGCCATTCAGATCTTGCGCCTTCACATAAAAAGAGCACATCATGATAAGCACAAAAAACAGGTTAGGGAGATATTCCCCTAACCTGTTTGACTTTATTTTTTTCATCTTTATCAAGAGTTAATATCCTGGGTTTTGATACATCTTCTCGGGATTCAGCTTGTATTCATCAAACGGAATTGGAAAATACCGATCCTTCGTGCTGATGTTATTCAAATTAGCTAGACCATAATCGCCTTGATTTTTGGATTTAAAATAAGTAACGAGTTCCTCGGCCGTATAATTCCGGATCAAGTCGAACCAACGATGATTTTCGAATGCCAACTCAACACGGCGCTCATGAAGGATAGCATCTTTCAATGTCGGGTATTTCGACGCATACGTGGTATTTCGTAAAGATTCCGAATACGAAGGCATTCCAGCACGGGCCCTCACCTGATCTAATAAGGCGATCGCTTCATTATCTTTACCTAACTTCATTTTGGTTTCTGCCAACAATAACATGATATCTGCATAACGGATCACTATCCAGTCGTTTCCACCATAGCCATCTGTTCCTGCTGCCGGACTGGTATCTCTGAATTTAGTAATAAACCAGTCGTTCACCTGTGGGTCTGAAGCAAACTTAACCGAGAAATCTTTCCGAAGATCCCCTTGTTCATAGTCGTTCACCAAATCACGTTTAGCCATACCCCCTGATCCTGTAGATGGTTTCAAGGAGTTAATGGTCTCCCCTTTCGCTTGATTATTGGCAGCAATTGACGATTTGTAATTTTGGTCGCCTTGCAAGTATTGGATTTGGAAAACTAACTCCTTACAGGTATTTTTCTTATTGACATCAAACACATCGGTATAGGGTATTTCTTTCAACTCACCGAAACTACGCATATTATAGGCAGCTGTAAGATAGGTTTCCGCCTGTTGGAGATTTTCCTGGCTATTGTCGCTCAGCGTAGATCCCATTGTCAAATATACCTGTCCGAGCAAAGCATTTATGGCTGCCTTTGAAACCCTCCCTACCGCATAGTCCCATTGCTCGTTAGGCAAGTTGCTGTCTAAGGCCTCTGTCAGGTCCTGTACGATCTGAGCGTAAACTACGCTCTCTTTTTCCCGATAGGCTGCAGCTTCCACTTCGTCTGTTGTTGTAGGAGGAACAATAGTCAATGGAACATCACCCCATTTCCGAACCATGTGAAAATAAAGCAACGCTCTGATGAACTTTGCCTCGGCCATATACCGTTTTTTGGTATCTTCACTGGTAAACGTAACTTCATCAATATGAGCCAATAGTGTGTTACAACGGGAAATCCCATCGTACATGTTTACCCAATGCGTTTTTAGGTAGGAATTACTGGGTAGTAAAGAAAAGTCGTCAAATTGAAAAGGCTCGCCCGAATTAGATTGGTTATCATTAGTTCCTGTATTATCCGAGCGTTGTTCGCTATACAGACTACTGGTTTCGCCAATGGTATTTCCACTGCGAAGTACCTGATATAAACCGTTTACCGCTAATAGCACATCATTTTCTGTTTTAAAATAATCGTCTATCAACGTAGCGTTTGGATCGGTTTGATCCAGAAAATCTTTACTGCAGGAGCCTAAAGTTATCAGTGCGATAGGCAATATATATTTCCATTTCATGTTTTGTGCTTTTTTTAGAATGTTACTTTTAAACCTAAGTTATAAGAACGTACCAAAGGGTAAAGTCCGTAGTCAACGCCAGGAGTTTGATTAGCCCCGTTATTATAATCTGGTTCTGGGTTATAACCTTTATATTTCGTGATGGTGAACGGATTATCTACACTGGCATAAATACGAGCTCCGGAAATCTTTAAAGAAGAAATCCATCTTGTGGGGAACGTAAAGCCCAACATGATGTTGGTCATCCTAAAATAAGATCCGTCTTGCAGATAGAAATCCGAAAGTCGGGTACTGTTACTTTGTGTCCCTGCCCGTGAGGCCCGGTATACCTTTCCATTACCCGGGTTCTCCGGTGAACGCCAGCGTTGATCAACGTCGACATATTGATTTCCTGATCCCTCCATGTTATACAGGTAATAATCATAGCCATCTAAGATCTTATTTCCCTGTGAACCGTTAAAGGATGCTCTTAAGTCAAATTTCTTATAGCTCGCGCTGATAGCAAAGCCATAGGTAAAGTCGGGATAAGGACTGCCGATAATCTGTTTGTCATTATCATTGACAATACCATCACCATTCAGATCTTCGAAATAAAGATCACCTGGATGCATCGGATTCGATTGCGCGGCAGAAGGCGCCACCGTTTGGTAGTTACTTTCGTCAGCTACACCTAGTACTTTAAATCCCCAGAACATTCCTATCGGTTGTCCTTCTTGTGTTACATGGGTAATATAAGAACGTTCAGCGCCGGCTACAAAGATCGTAGAGGCCCCGCCTAAATCCAGCACTTTATTCCGGTTCACGTTGATGTTTCCACTAAAAGAAAGGTTAAAATCCTGTTTCTGAATTAAAGCAGCATCGACCTGAAAATCAAAGCCTTTGTTTTGAACCTTACTATCTCCCAAGTTAGTCAGAATGGTAGAAGCACCAGATACCGCTGAAATAGGTTGATTAAATAATAGGTTATAAGAACGGCTCAGGTAAAGGTTGGCCATAAAATTTAGCCGTCCGTTCAAAATGCCGACATCCAGGCCCGCGTTGTACTGTGAAGTAGATTCCCAGCCAAGATTTGGATCCTTTAGGTCGTCTGGCCAATAGGCAGTAGCAACTTGATTTCCCAAAACAACACCTCCTGGAGAATTATAGGTAGTCAAAGCATTATAATCTCCAATATTATTGTTTCCGCTTAATCCCCAACTTGCCCGTACTTTCACGGTAGATCCGGCACCTAACCAGTCATCATAGAAATCTTCGTTGGATAAGGTCCATCCTCCGGATACAGACCCAAACAATCCCCATTTATTCTGAGGACCGAAACGGGAAGAGGCATCTGTCCGTAAGGTTCCTTGCAAGAAGTATTTCGACTTGTAGTTATAGCTAATTCGACTGAAATAAGACAATAATGTAGTTCGTTGTTTATAAGCATTGTTTAACCAAAAATTGGTTGCATCGGCGCCTTTATCGGTAATTTCACCAATCGCATCACTTTGAAAGCCGTTGGCCCTTACCGACACAAAATCGACATCAGTTTGTTGCGCCGAAGCTCCGATTAAAGCGTCTAGGTTATGATCACCAAATGATTTTCTATAATTTAACGTAGCTTCTCCCAGTAAATCCACATCTCCTCTATTATCGGCCTGCGCATAGGCTGCGGTAATGGCTTGAGGTGAACCCGGAGCATAGTTACCGCTACTCAAACTTGTTGGCTTATAATAATCGTATTTTTGATTATAGGTCATTATTCCCCCATTTACTTTCAACCTTAGTCCTTCGATAATGTCGAAATTAGCAAAAGCATTATACTGAGAACGGCGTTCCTTGCGGTTGTCTTTCACCATAGCAACATAAGCCAGGGGGTTTTCTGGGTTTTGCACGCCGTATGCGGAAGAAAGCTGTGCCATTTGGAATTGAATCGGGTTTCCGTTTTCATCCCGGGCGGGGAGATAAGGCAAATAAAGTAAAGCGGCCATCGACGGGCTATGATCGTAACGCCCGGTGCCTACTTCATTGTTATCATTATACGTAAAGGAGATGTTAGCTCCTATCTGCAACCTTTTGCTAACCTGTGCGTCGATATTACTACGGAAGTTGAATAGTTTTTGGTCCGTTCCTAACATGATACCGTCCTGATCCTGATAAGAGCCGCTGACGTAATAGTGGACTTTTTGGCTACCGCCGTAAAAAGATAAATTATGGCGCTGAAACGGTGCGTTACGATACAGTTCGTCCTGCCAATCCGTATCATATTGGGGAGCTTTAGCCTGGCCTGTTGAAAAATCGTAAATATCTTCCGGTATCGACACCGAACCGGCATTTCCTACAAGGGCTACCCGGGTTGCATTATCATCCATAAACATATTGTCCGACCAGGTCTTTCCTGAATTGATCACCAGATCTTTATAAGCAGTGTTCCTTCCATCGATTAACAGATCGATGAACTGCTCTGCATTCAACAGATCCACTTTTTTTGAAAGCTGCCCGAAACCTGCAATCACATCGTAATCCACATGGCTGGTACCCTCTTTACCGCGTTTGGTTGTAATCAGTATTACCCCTCCTGCCCCACGCGAACCGTAAATAGCAGCCGATGCCGCATCTTTAAGTACATCAATGGATTCGATATCATTCGGGTTGATATTGATGTTGTTCCCTGCTGGATAACCGTCGATCACATATAACGGATCAGAACTGGCATTGATCGATCCAACACCCCTTACCCTGATTTTAGTACTATTATAAGGTGCTCCACTAGTTTGGGAAACCTGCACACCAGCTAGTTTACCTACTAGGGCTTGTCCAAGTTTAGGAGCAGTCAGATTAAGCTCATCGCTTTTTACACTGGCAATCGATCCGGTTACATCTGATTTTCTTACCCGCTGGTAACCAATCGAAACCGTTACTTCTTCCAATTCATTGGAACTGGCATTTAATGCAACCATTAACGAAGTATTTCCTTCTTCCACAACGACTTCCTTGGTTTCGTATCCGATATAGGTAAATACCAACGTTGCTCCTGCAGAAACGTTTAACGAGAAATTACCACTGCCATCAGTTGTCGTACCATTCGAAGGCCTGTTCTTTTCCCGAACGCTCACGCCGGGAATCGGTACTTGCTGCGCATCCGTTACGGTACCCCTTACCGTTTGCTGTAATGCTACAGTTTGCTGTTTTACTTTTGCCTGCGTTTTTATAGCAGCCATAGCGGGGGATGCAGCGAGACTGCAGAGTAGTAAAAGACCCACCTTCGATAATAACGGCGACTCCTTTTCTAACCGGTTCTTAAATTTTTGTTGTAAATACATATCAAATCGCTTTGCACATTAAGTTAAGTGTAGTGTACTCTTGACACACACTACTCGGCAAAACTGATGATTTGATGTTACGTCAATATTAAAGGAAAATGAAGTTAGGGTTGGCTATCCTAATTTTTCTTAACATTTTTGATAGAAAGGCTAAAACAGAAAAAATAAAGAAAAAATAAAAGGGATACTTCTGTTAAAGGCAAGGGGTGTTATCCTGAAATAGGACCTGCTTTTTCTGTGAAATCATGGTATAATTCCAATAAATGCCAATAACTTGGACATTGCTGGTAATTCCCTTTAAATCGTTCGATACTTTTATAGGATGATGTTAGAAAAACCTTCGAGTTAATAATTTTTGCCCAAGGTTTCCAATCAATTTCAAAGGGTGGGGGATTTTGGTCGAAATATTCTTTCAATTCCTGCGGTGTCATTGCGCAAAGATAAAAAGAATTAACGTTGCATATAAAACCAATTTTCATTAAGTTTGTTTATCCGCTAAAAGGTATCATCATGGAAAGTCCCAAACCAACTGAGGTTACCTGTGTAAAAAGTTTAACAGTACCTTTTTATTTAAATTTGGGGTCGATAACTGCGCTTTTACAAAACAGCATCAACCAACTAGATCAAAGTTTACCACTCATATGGAAAGAGGCATTGAATTTAAGTCAGCAAAACCCAGCCGGTAATTTGAGTTTATTGGCCGACTTATTATGTGAGAATAATCCTTGCTTATACCCCGAAGGTAAACAGAAACTATATCGGGAGGGATTAAAGCGTCTTTTAGCAGCCTACCTATTAGGTTCTGGACTGGAAAACATTCAAGAAGGTTTGTTGAAGCTGCAAGGACGTTATATTACCATGAGAACCGATGCCGGTTTATATTTTCTAAACGACTTTAACTGGGAAGATGGCTTAGATTTGCTGATGTTCTATAGCTATATTGCCAAATAAATCTGAAGTTGCTTTATTACTACTGGTTGGTTTATTCCCCCCCTTTATTTGCCGTGCTTAGCCCTCTTATAATAAAAGCAGAATATTCATCTTTGTTTGTAAATAAAATGATCATGAAAAAGGATAAACTAATTTACTGGACGGCAACTATTATTGTTTTCTTATTTGAGGGCGTTATGCCAGCCTTAACTTCTAACTCAGAGCTGGCAAAAGAAGGTATACGACATCTGGGTTATCCCGATTATTTTCGTATACAATTAAGCGTTTTTAAGGTTATTGGAAGCTTGGTCTTGATCTTACCTTTTGTTCCGGCCCGATTCAAGGAATGGGCGTATGTAGGTTTAGGGATCACCATGATTTCTGCATTTATTGCCCATTGGGTGGTGGATGGCTTTGGTGGACAAACCATTTTTCCATTGATCTTTTTTGGAATCCTGACTGTTTCGTATATTTACTATCATAAATTACATAAAGAACGGTTAGCATATTAGCCATAATAGCTAGATAACCTCTTGTTTCATTTCACTTCGTACTTAATCATTTTTAACGGAGCGAAAAAATGGTTCAACGGCCCATGTCCTTCCCCGATACACACGTCTCGCGCCCCTGCAAGCGCAGTTTTTACATAGCGTATAGCTTTCTGAACTGCATCTGTCATACTAAATCCTTGGGCAAGATAAGCTGCAATGGCCGAAGACAAGGTACAGCCCGTGCCATGGGTATTACGGGTGGTTAATTTGCGGCTTGAATAAACCTGTCTATTTCCGTCTCTATCGAGGTAAAAATCAGACACCGTTGATTCAGGCAAATGCCCTCCTTTTACTAATACGGCATTGGCTCCTTCATTCAATATGTGCTTAGCGGCATTTTCCATTTCCTTTAGCTTAGATACCGGATAACCAGTCAATACCGATGTTTCGTCCAAATTTGGCGTAATCAGTGTAGCTAGGGGAACTAATTTATCTTTCAGTATCCCAATGGTATCCTTATTCAAGAGGTTATCACCGCTGCTTGCAATCATAACCGGATCGAAGACAATCGGAATCGAAGAATAAGGAATCAAGGTTTCGCAGATCACTTCGATCAGCTGACGGCTCTGCACCATGCCTATTTTAATGGCGCGCGGTTTTAAATCTTCCATTACGGCTTGAATTTGCCCACGTAAGATTTCGCTGGGTATGGCATGAACCGCCTTTACCCCAAGCGTATTTTGTACAGTTACCGCTGTTATCGCACTCGTTCCGTAACAACCTAATGCTGAAAAAGTCTTGAGATCTGCTTGAATCCCAGCCCCACCACCACTATCTGACCCCGCAATGGTAAGCACTACAGGATAGGTGTATTTTTTTTCAATCATCATTTCCTATCGTTTTTTTAATTTGAATCAGCGTCCATTGTAAAAGTAGCGGATTTTGTTAGATTCAGGTAAATTTATCTGATCAACATTGGCCTATCTAGGTTATCATACCTTTAACCTGTAAATTTAAACCATAAATTAATATACATGAGAACCATATTAGTAGCCACTGACTTTTCTGCAATTGCAAAAAATGCAGTAGAATACGCCGCAGCCGGAGCCAGTCAAATTAAAGCCAAAATCGTATTATTTAACGCTTTTAAACTGCCTTTACATGCTTCGAACACGATTTTATCCGTTGAAAATGTCGAAGGAATTATTACAAAAAACAAGTTGGCACTCGAACAGAGGGCCCAAGAACTACGCGACCGTTATCAAGTTGAAGTAATTACCGAACACAGCCTATTGGACGTAGAAGATGAAATTGAACGACTGATCGAGCAGTACCAAGCCGAGATGGTTGTTATGGGAATGGCTGCCAAATCATTAGAACAGGATTTGTTGGGAAATACCACGACCAATGTTATTCAGCGATTGAAGTTCCCGGTATTTGCTGTACCTGAAGGAGCAACCTATAAAAAGGTAGAACGCATTTTATACGCTTGCGACATTGAGCGCGGTGTGCAAAAACAAGTCCTAGATCGCATCCGCGATATCGCGGAACTTTCCGACGCCGAAGTGGAGGTATTCAATGTACAGCGGGTCGTTTCTAAACTACAAGATGAACTTGACCCCGTTGTGTTATTAAAAGATGGTATGGAAGGCATCCAATATCTTTATAAAAATGTGGAGTCGAATGCTATTATTGACGAGATTAAGAAAGAAATAGAAACCTATCAGGCTGATTTATTGATTATGGTACCGAACAAATATGGATTCTGGTCGTCTATTGTGCACCGCAGCAAAACCCGAATGTTGGCTGCAGGGCTTCAGATTCCTTTGCTCTCTATACCGCTGTAAAAAAGTAACCTAGGAGTAGGGAATAAGGTAATTTATTCCCTTGTTAACTTTTCACCTATTCCCTACTCCATCCTATAATACCGTACATAGTCTATTTGCATTACGCCAGGAAATACACTATTATCTATACCTCTCTGTCCTCCCCAACCGCCACCTACCGCAATATTCAACAGTAAATGAAAAGCCTGATCGAATGGCCATTCTCTGAAACCTTTGCCTGTATTCTTAAAGGAATAATATTTTTTGCCGTCCAATAAGAAATCAATCCGTTTAGGTGTCCATTCAATAGCGTAGGTATGAAACCGGGCGTAAGGTTCTCGTATAAATACCCCCTTCGTTTTTTGCGTACCGATTACATGATTGAATCTTTCAGTATGCACGCTACCGAATACCGTATCCGGATTGAACCCTACGTGCTCCATAATATCGATTTCCCCATTTTTCGGCCATCCACCATATTTTTCCGTGCTAGACAACATCCAGATCGCTGGCCACAAGCCTCTGCCTTTGGGTAATTTGGCGCTTACCTCAACTTTCCCATACAGTATATCTACTTTGTTTTTAGTTACCAATCTGGCCGAAGTATAGCTTCTTCCTTCTTTATCCCCTTTTAGGGCCTTAATCCATAAATAGCCATTCTTCACCATGACATTGTTCGTATCTGCCTCTGTATAATATTGTAGTTCATTGTTTCCCCATCCATGGCCACCAACGTTATATCCCCAATAACGACTGTTGGGCAGTCCCTCATAATCGAATTCATCTGCCCATTGTAATTTCCATTTCGACTTTTCATCGACCTTACTTTTTATGACCATCATGCTGCTCATCAGAGTGGCCACAGCAATCAAAAGCCCAAGGGTTAAGAAGTGGTACTTATTATTCATATTTAGGGTTATTTCTATGCTAAAATACGAATAAAAACATAAGATTTGAAGCAGCAAGACATAAGACGATTTACCATAAAAAATCTTGATACCTGCTTACTACAGGCAAATTGCTACTGGCCGTCTCGATGCTTAAAAGATTTCTTGTCCTTCCTTAATCTCATCATTGGCATGCATGATAATGGTATCCTGCGCTTTTAAATTGCCGAAAACTTCTGTTGAATCATTCGCAGCTATTCCCTCTTTTACGTCAATGAACGTTGCTTTGCCATCCAACACTTTGATTATATATTGCCTTTCTGTAGAACGAACAATACTATGGTTGGGTACCAAGAGCGATTTAGCTCCCGAACGTAAGGGAATTCGGACTTCACAGTACATTCCGGGTTTCAACGATTGATCTTTATTTTCCACATCAATTTCAATTGCCTCTGTCTGTGTAGCACCCAACATGTTAGCCGACCGGCTGATCAAACCACGGTGTTCTGCTCCGGGTTGATTATTAAAGATAAAAGTTACCGGTTTGGATAAATCAACCTTGTCGATATAATTTTCCGGAATATGTACTTCCAATCGCAGTCTGGCTATATCCTGTAAAATCAACATCGGTTCTTCATTTCCCTTACCCGGACCCACCAAGGCTCCGGCTGAAACATTACGCTGGACAATCATACCGTCGAAAGGTGCCCTGATATTGAGGTATGATTGAATGGTTTTCATCGCCTCTACGTTAGATTGCTCTGACATTGCCACTGCTTCATCTGATTTCATCTTGGCCAATGCGTTATCCAAGTCCAAAGGCGAAACAGCTCCTTCTTCGCTGGCGGCATCCTTCAAACGACGATATTTCTCTTTGCTAGCAAAAGCGGTCTCTTGCGCCTGAACATAACGAGCGTTAGCTGATTGCAGTTGGGACAACATTTCGGGAGCTTCCAATTCAACCAATAGCTGTCCTTTCTTCACGGTTGTACCTCGATCTACATAAAGTTGCTTAATAAAACTGTTAATTTTTGCATAAATGTCTACCTCATTAAAGGGTTTCAGTTGACCAGGTAAACGCACAGAGCTCGACAAGGCTTTTTCCTGTACTTGCCCCAATTCATACTTGGCCGTTGTTGTTTCTTGTTTTTTATTCCTGCTATTCGTTAAATCTACCGGCTGCTGTTTTCTTCCACAGGACAACAGCACTAAAAAGCCTAGACTTATATATTTCCAGTTTGTTTTCATCCTATTGCGTTTTTTTGGATAAAGCCTTTTGAATGATTACTTGGCCTATCCGAGCTATTTTCGAATTATCTTTTATTTTAGATTACTATTTCTTCCTTTTCTTCCATACCATTTTCTCCCTCTTCCGGCATTAAGGAGGGTGAAGCATAGGTTGATTTTTCTTTTACCCAAGCAAAAACAAGTGGCAAAATCAGCAAAGCCGCCAAAGTAGACATAAACAACCCGCCAATAACTGCCCTGCCTAATGGGGCCGATTGTTCCCCAGCTTCTCCCGTACCTAGAGCCATCGGAATCATCCCGGCAATCATCGCCAGGCTCGTCATTAAAATAGGACGTAAACGCAGCGAGGCACTGATAACGGCAGCACGATTGGCATCCCGATACACCATACGCAATTGCTCAGCATTGGATACAATCAAAATTGCATTGGCTACTGATACGCCGGTAGACATGATCATCCCCATATACGACTGGAGATTTAACGTTGATCCGGTTAATAGTAAAATCAACAAGGAGCCGAGAATCACCGCAGGTATCGTTACCAATGCGGTCAACGCTAATTTGGTGGACTGATAATTGGCAGCCAGCAGAAGGAAGATCACTAAAACAGCAAAAGCCAGTCCAAACTGCAAGCTGCGCATCGTATCGGAGAGCAACACAGACATACCTCTTACTTCTGTTAAAATACCGCGAGGCGGTTTGGATAAACCAGCCAATGCGGCTTGTACGGCATCAGTAGCAGCTCCGAGATCTTTCTGGTGTATATTGGCCATAATGGTTAAGTAACGCCTAGGTCCTTGTCGGTCATATTCTCCAGGCCGGTATTCCGTACTAAAGGTGGCAATATCTCCTAATGTTGGGTTTCGTTGTCCACGTACCAACGGAATTTCCCGCAATTCATCCATAGTATTCATTACATATTCGGGTACTTGCACCTGCACCTGATAAGTATAGGTGTTTCGTTCATCCAGCCATTGCACTTTTTCGGTAAAACGGCTGGATGAGGTGCTAGCGGTCACCGACCGGGCTATATCTGTCATTTGTAAACCTAATTGAGCTGCTTTCAAACGATCAATATGAATTGCGATGGTAGGCAACTTAAGTGGTTGCGCAATTTGTACATCCCTCAAGAAATCGATCTTCTGCAATGCATTTACCACCTTATTTGCATAGCTCTCCATCTCGACCATGTCTCTTCCCTCCACGCGCACTTCGATGGGCGTTGCCGCACCTTGACTCATGATTTTTTCCGTCATGTCCATCGGTTCAAAATTGATTCGAAGACCAGGTAGTTTATAAGCAATATTTTTTCGGAGTACATCCTTTAATGCATCCATATTTACTTTATAGTCTTCATTTAAGCTAACTTGAATCACCGCTTCATGTGTCCCGGTATTGAATACATAAAGGTTACTTACGCCATAACTGCTCGGCACTAAACCAACATAAGCCGAAGTAATGGCCACCTGCTTATTCACCGTACTATCGATAATTTGCAAAACTTGCCGTACCTTTTCCTCGGTACGCTCCAAGCGCGTCCCATCTGGCTCTTTTATCCGCAGTTGAAACTGCCCATTATTCACTTTGGGCATCATATCTTTTCCAATAGTGAGAAAAGCTAAGGCAACAAAAGCAACACAAAGCACTAGATAAGTTGCTATAATTTTCTTCTTGTTCTTCATCATCTGATGAATAAGATGTAGATAGCGGTCTTTAATTCGATCGAACAGAGGAGGTTTCTTTTCTTGTACCTGATGTGTTAAATGATCTTTCAATAGCCAATTGGATAAAATAGGAACAAGGGTTTGCGCCAAAAGATAAGAAGCGATCATGGTTAGCCCAATAGCTAGCGATAAGGGAAGAAACATCGCCTTAGGAATGCCTTCCATGATAAAAGAAGGCGCAAATACAGCCAAAATACAGATTAAGATTAGAAAAAGTGGTACGGCAATTTCCGTACAGGCGTCAAAAATAGCCCTTCGCTTGGATTTTCCTTTCTCTTGATGCTGATGGATATTCTCAATGGTTACCGTCGCTTGGTCGACCAAAATACCAATTGCCAGTGCCAAACCACTTAAGGTCATCATATTGATGGTTTGTCCAAAAAGCGAAAGCAGGAGTACACCAATCAGAATAGAAACCGGGATGGTGATAATGACAACCAAACTGCTACGCCAGTCACCTAAAAAGAGGAGAACCATCAAGCCGGTCAGTAAGGCACCCATCCCACCTTCCATTAACAGGCTCTTTACCGAATTAATTACTGATACAGACTGATCAAACTCATACGAAACCTTTACATCTGGTGGCAGAAGTTCTTGAATATCTGGAATTTTATGTTTTAAAGCCTGTACCACTGCCCAGGTTGACGCATCAGCAGTTTTTACTGCGGGAATATATACTGAACGGCGACCGTTGATTAATGCGTAGCTTACAGTGATATCCGAGGCATCAGCAACACGGGCCACATCTTTGATATAAATTGGGATACCATCCTTGGTTACTACCGGAATATTGCCAAATTCCTCCACATTTTTTACCAGTGAATTGATTGTCGTTACGAACATCGTATTATCCATACGGAGGTTACCTGAAGGCGACATTACATTGAATTTGGCCAACGCAGTTACCACCTCATCTGGAGTAAGATTATAACTTCTTAATTTGTTCGGGTTTACGTTGATCGTAATGGTGCGGGAGTTGGCACCAAAAGGCGGTGGGGCAGAAAGTCCAGGTATAGAAGAAAAGCTGGGCCGTACCAAAGTACTGGCCATATCGTAAATCTCTTTAAGGCTTCTGTTTTCTGCAGAAAGTACCAATTGCCCTACAGGTAAAGAAGAAGCATCATAACGGACAACCTGTGGCGGTAATGCCCCGGGTGGAAAAAACTTCATGGCGCGATTTACCTGTAACGCTACCTGTGCAGAGGCTTCCGCCATATCGGTATTTTCATAAAAACTGAGTTTGAGCAGGGTGAGGCCTTGAATATTTTTAGCAGAAATATTCTTAATCCCGTTCACATATAAAAATTGATCTTGCATGCGGGAAGAAAAAAAACCTTCCATCTGCTGAGGCGACATCCCTCCGTACGACTCGATCACATAAATTGTTGGGGAATTAAGCTTTGGGAAGATATCAATCGGGATGCGTATAGCTGCCAATACCGCAAAAATCAGCAAACTTAAAGTAAAAACGACCGTTGTAATGGGTCTTTTCAGTGCCGATGAAACTAATGACATATCATTTTAGTTAAAGAGTTGAAGAAAAGGATCTACATTATTTTGGGCAATGGCCTTGTGGTAAAGTGCGATATAGTAATCGTATTTTGCTGTCACATAATCCCGCTCTGCGCGATAAAGCAAATTTTGGGCGACATTGAGCTCCACGATATCCGTTAACCCATTTTTATACAATGAAAATTTCTGTCGATAGGCTGCATTTGCGGCCTTTACTTGTCTTGGGATTTCTTCCAAACGGAGCTGCGCTGTACCAACATCAGCATTCGCCTGCGCGATGTGCGTCTGAATGTTGACCGATTGTTCCTGCAAACGCCTTAACGCTTCTTCGCTTGCCAGCCGTTGCGTGTTAAGACTAAGTTTTTTCCGACGTAGGTCAAACAGATTATAGGTAAGACCTAAGCCAACCAGATAATTTCCTCTTTGCATGCCAAGAGCCCGGTTTAAATCGCGATATTGCTCATTTCCATCAATGCTGCTTCCCCTTGCCCACAGTGCCGCCGATAAAAACACCTTAGGTTGATATTTTTTGGTGATCTGCATTTCCTGCAGCTTGTTTTCCTGTAGTAGAGCCGCATAATATTGTAGCAAAGGATGGGGATGTGTTTCGTTTGGAAGAACAAAATCTGCTTTAAGCTGTTCAAAGAGCATTTGCTCGGCTGTGGTATCAGGCACAATTTGTTCGGGTTTTAGATTACTTATTGCAGCAAGCCTGATTTTCAATTGATTTTGCTGATTAACCAACTCAATCTCATTTAGACGTGCCCGCGAGAGTTCGGCTTCAGCCATACTGGTATCTACCCCCGGACGTATACCGCTACGAGCCAAAGCTCGGATAGATCTACCAATCTCTTTATTGCGATCAATACTTCGTTTTTGGATAGCAATCTGATCATTTATCCTTAAAAGTTGGAGATAAGCATAAATGGTAAAAGACTGGAGATCGTATTTATTTTGCGCATAGCGTTTTTCTTCCACATCAACGGCAGCTTGAGCTACATCCGATTGGGCCTTATAAGCTCCAAAATTATAAAGCTCCCACTGGAATGCAGCAATTCCTAAACTCCCTGCCACAGGATCGTAATTATTTTCGGGCCGGCGCCCGCCTGAGTTTGATGGCACTATTCCATAACCGAAATAAGGACCGGCAAGATTATTATTTGACCCATAGTCGACTTGATAACTTAAGCTAAGATCTGGGGAACGCTGATTACCGACTTCAACGGCCTCCGCTTGTTTTATAGCGAGGGCCATTGAATCGGCCAAAAGAGACGGCGCATATTGTTGCACCTGTTTCAATAACTGAGTTAAAGAAATAGAAGGACGGTATTCCTGCCCCTTAGACCAACTGACACAAAGCAGTAACAACAGGGACAGGCTAAGCTTATATCTTAGCATATAGTAACGATTTGTTTTAGTACTGACGATAAATGCAAAAGCCTGACGGGACCTATGCATTTTTTAATAAAAGGATTAAAAATGAAAAAGAAAGATCAAATCACTAATTTACCTTGGGCAAGGTAAAGCCGCACACCATACAAAAAGGCAGCACCACGGCTACAGATATAGTAACGATTTAGTTTGAAGAATGGTGCGGAACGGCCGAAACCAAAAAGCAGGAAACTTAAAGCGATATATACTGCCTTCCGCATCGAATCCAATGGTACATATTCCGATTGCATGTTAGCATCGTAATTGTACTCTTGCTTCCGCTTACTAAAAGCTTTGATAATCGTGATTAATTCATATTGGCTACGATTCTTACCTTGCTCATATAAACTAAAACCGAAAATAGGCTTTAATACCAGCAAAAAAGAAGCTAGCAACAATAAAAACTTAATCACATATTTTTGGGACATAACCTGTTGATCTAGTTTCTAAGCGCTTCTATACCATTAGCACCCAAATTTATTTATTCTCAACCTATAGTGCAAGTAAAAAGTTGGTTATTTTAACCGTTTAGGCATTAGATGTTGGTTATTAGTACGGCGAAGTGCCAATTCGCAATAGCGGACATCTAATGCTAATGCACAACCATCTCTTCAAACAATTGCTCCAGTGTTTCATCAGGATCGATACATAAACCTACTTGGCTTCGGGAGGTTTGAATGATCGTACTACGTGTCGCTGTAAGCCAACGGAAACGATCGGCAATAGATAATAAGCCGATCGGGCCGCCCGACTTTTCACCTGCGCAAATTTTTTCGAAAGCAATCAGGTATGCCCTTATTTCGTCGATATCTAAATCTTTTGAGAATATCGTTAGGCGCTGTTCGTCCAAATACCATTTGACTTGCAGAAATCGTTTGGCCTTGCAAAACAAAATCAAGCCAATATTTAAAAATTCCTCCCGCTCTACCCTTGGTACAAGCCGGATTACCGCGTATTCATAAACCAGCCTGTCTAGTAGCATCTTGCGCTCCTTTCACAAAAATATCGGCATGTTGAATGCGGGTCCATAAAAACTGAAAATATGCTTCCCGATGTCGGTCTGGCGTTTCAAAATAGGGTTCGCATTGTAACCACTCGTCAGGAATCAGGTTTACGATATCCCATAGCCGATTCTCGGTTAAGCTCACAACAAATTGTGCATTTACCGCCTCCAGGTCTATAGCCTGCGGTAAAAGCACATGATCTTTAACTGCTGTAAAGGGTTTTGCCGCTTGTTCCAACCAATTGTTCCAGCTATGATGAAAATATAAAGAAGCGCCGTGATCAATTAGCCAAAGTTCTTTGTGCCACATGAGCATATTCGTATTTTTTGCGGTACGATCAACGTTTGTCAGCAAACAGTCTAGCCATACAATTTGAGAGGCCAAAAAAGAAGGAACGGTATTAACCACTGGGTCGTAAGTGATGGCTCCGGAAAGATAATGCAAAGCCAAATTAAGCCCTTCGCTGAATTTCAACAAATCCTGTACTTCTTCATCGGGTTCCAAACGTCCAAAATCTGGTTCCAAATGGGCAAAAACAATTTCCGGTACTTTTAAACCTAACGTACGGGCCAATTCCCCTCCGATCAATTCGGCTATTAGGGCTTTGACCCCTTGCCCGGCCCCCCGAAATTTGAGCACGTATAAAAAGTCATCGTCACCTTCTACGATCGCTGGCATAGAACCACCTTCACGCAGGGGCGTAACATACCGAATGACGTTTATTTTCCTTAAGTTCATTTTTTTACTTTCCTTTTTCCACATGGTGCACTACTTCATCTATAGCGCTTACCATACCGTCCCGGAAGGTGTCTAAGGGCAATTCCCAGAACATGATACCGCCCAGATGCTTATCCAAGGCATATTGCGTTTTTGCTTTCACCGAACGGAGATCATCGCCTGTAGCAAAAGTTTTGGCCTTTTCATTATACCAGTAAGGTGCCTGCGCCTTTTCATCCCAGAAATACAGCCAACCTTTATCGGCTGTCAATTCTTTGGCATAGCTTTTAAAATCATAACCCCGGGTATGCTTACCCGATTGATAAAGTCCGCTGTTGGTCGCCGCTACATTTTCCCAAACGCGGGTATAGAAAGCGGCTCCAATCACTAATTTTTCGGCCGGTATTCCTTTTTTTAAGAGAAACTGAACGGCATTGTCTGTTGATTCTTCTCCTGATTTTGTGCTAAACAGCGGCGTATGATGGCCTGTCACCACCGCATAACCGTTTACCAGGTCATAACTCATGATATTCACACGGTCAACCAAGGGCATCACTTTTTCCCATTCAACTGATTCATCAAGATATTGCTGAAACCCTCCGGCAGCAAAGCTTAACTCTTTCTCCTGTCCTAATACTTCCCGAAGTTCTTGTACCAACGCGGTAAAATTCTCTTTGTCATGAGCTTGATAAAGGTGCCCGGGGTAACCCTCAATGGCAGGGTACTCCCAATCCAAGTCTAAGCCGTCACATTGAAACTCATTCAGTATGGTCTTTGTTGATTGTGCAAACGCCGCTCTACCCGCTGCGGTTGAAAAGGCTTCAGAGCAGGGTGCACAACCTCCCCACCCACCTAAAGACAACATGATCTTGAGTTTCGGATATTGTTTTTTTAATCCCACCAAATACCGGATGGTTGTCGAATCTTTGGCATTGTCGATATGGAGCAACCCGTCTTTTACATGTGAGAAACTATAAATGATATGGGTTAATTTACCGACTTCATATTGGTTGATCAATTGGCTATCACCAGTATAATAAGCGATCACCGCTATCTTTTTTGTCGGTTGCGCCAAAAGCGTCCCAAGCGTTCCAACACAAAACAAATAGGTAAAAATAATTTTTTTCATAAAACCACATTAAATGCCCGGCTTCTAATATAGCAAAACTTCCATAACGCGATCATTTACTCAATCAAAATCTTAAAGATTTATTCCCTTTATTTTAATCTTCAACTATTTGGAGTATGGATTTAAATGTTTAAATTGCCTCCTCATGTTAAAGGTTGCTGCATCAATTATCCCTTTACACCAAATAAGATGAAAGAAGAATTTACCGTACTGCCGCTCATCAAAAATGAAGATATGAGCCGCTTTGAAATGGTAGTTAATGATTCCACTGCCTTCATAGAGTACCGAGAGAGGAACAACAAGATCTATCTTATTCATACGGAAGTTCCCGAAAGCCTAGGTGGGCAGGGCGTAGCAACAGCAATCATCGAAAAGACGTTACATTATATTGAAGATGGTGGGTTCAAATTGGTTGCTTTATGCCCAATGGTTGTGGCTTTTATTAGAAGACATCCCGAATGGAAACGCATATTGGATTTGCAGCAGAACGATACCGTTTAAACCATAGAAATCATGTCGAATATTGGATTGATCATCGAGGAGAGGCCTGCTGATATCGGTAATTTTCTGGTAGGCCGTTTATTGCCTTTTCGGGGTAAAAGAATGGTTGGCCCTTATATATTTATTGATCATATGGGGCCTGCTGCTATGCGCGATCATCAAAACCTGGATGTTCCTCCACATCCACATATTGGTTTATCCACGTTAACTTATCTTTTTGAAGGAAGTATCATGCACCGCGACAGCTTAGGTACAGCCGTGGAAATCCAACCAGGGGCAGTCAACTGGATGACAGCGGGCAGCGGGATTGTTCATTCCGAACGTACTCCTGAGTACCTTCGGAAATCCGACAAAAACTTACATGGCCTACAAATATGGGTAGCTTTGCCTTTGGATAAAGAAGATATGACGCCTACTTTCCATCACCTGGAACCGACCGCAATTCCATATTGGGAAGAAGAAGAATTAAGTTACCGCCTTATTGCCGGCGAGATATTCGGAAAAAAATCACCCGTACCAGTATATAGCCCACAGTTCTTTTTAGAGATCCACAGCACAAAAAAACAACAACTACAAATTGGCCAACAGCTGTTCGGTGAAGCAGGCATGTATATCTTAGAAGGAAAAGTAGAAAGCGATGGAGTAGAATATGGTGCCAAACAGATTTTAGTTGCAAAAGATACAAACCTTTGCTCCTTTATTATTCACGACCATACAACCATTTACCTATTTGGCGGGGAACCCTTCCCCGAGGAACGTTTCATTTATTGGAATTTTGTCTCCTCCAGCAAAGAGAAAATAGAAAACGCCAAACAACGCTGGTTGAAACAAGCATTTGATCCGGTACCTGGCGAAACGGAGTTCGTTCCTCTTCCTGAACAGAAAATCAGTCCGGCCATAACAAAAGAGGCTTAAGAAATGTCGATTTACAGTTCTTTAATCTTGTCAGGTATTTGCACAAAATCAGTAATCTGTCGATCTGCTGCTTCTAAAGCCGCGCCTTTATAGTCTTCTTCAAAACCGTCGACATTAATCCAGATAGTTTTACATCCAACTTGTTTGGCCGGTACAATATCTTTGCGATAAGAATCGCCTATGACCACACACTCATGGGCAAGAAAACCTAAAGCTTTAACCCCCAGCTCGTATATGGCAGGATCGGGCTTCCGGACACCTACCACAGCCGATTCTACAATACTGCTAAAATAGGCATTAATGCCAAATTCGGTCAATACCGTTTGAATATTTCCATAAAAATTGGAGACCATAACCAGCGGATAAGTATTGGCCAAATGCTCCAAAGTTTGATGGGCGTGTTTTAAACTTGATTGCACAACCTGCATACAATCGGCAACCAATAAAGGAATTTTATATTCTTCATCCGAAAGTTTTAAATACTGAAACTGTTGCTGCAGCTTAAGCAATAAGACGTCCGAAAAACGATGGTCCGGACGGATAATAGGATAAATAGCCAAGGCCTTTTCTCCAAAAGCGTAGGCTTCCATAAACTGTTCTTTGTCTGTACTGACTTTATTTTTTTTATAAGCTTCCCACAATACATTTGCCCAATGCCTTCCATTGGTGTCTATTGTTCCGCCATAATCAAATAAAATACCCTTTATCATAAAAATCCATTATTGAAAATCACCATTTAGGAAACCGCTGACTCATCCGGTTCCAATAATTCTTCGCCTTTAGAAACCCTCATAAGTACCAGGCCTATAATGATCCAAACCAGTTCACGGATCCGCATGATGATGCCGATGAAGATACCGGCAGAGCCCGGCATACCGACACTTTTTAAGGCCAAAGCCAAACCTCCCTCGCGGGTGCCCAATTGCATCGGAAAGAAAAAGATTAGGTTAGCGAACAGGGAAGAGCCAGAACTGATAATCAGCGCTTGGATGACTGACATCGGTAATCCAATGGCCATTGCTGTACAATATATTTCCAGGCAACCAACTACTCTAGCTACAAATTCAAAAAACAAGGATTTCCAGAAGCGTGGTTTCCGTTCGGCATATAATTCCGCAATCTGCACATCGATATCGTGCAACATTTCTTGTTTATCTGCGACAAAAGCCCCCACCTTCTTCCTAAAACCTGGAATTTTGGCCAGCACCTTAAACGTGCTTAAGGTAAAGCCCCTTTTATACACTCGGCCAAACCAATAGCATAACACCACTCCGGTGACAAACATGATCGAACAGCCGGTTATCATAATCGTATTTACCGGCACATAGGCCAAAATCAGTACAATGGAGGTCAGCCAGAACAACACATGCGAAAACATATGCATCAAGCTATACAACAGTACGGATGAACTGGCCTTTTCTGTGCCTAGTTTGGGCTTGAGCTCCATAATACGGTATGGTTCTCCACCTAGTGCAACAAAGGGAGTAATATAATTTATTGCATAGCCGGTTATCGTAAGCTTTAATACAGAAAGAAATGGCAAATTGCTTGCCGGAATATCCGGTTCCTGAATAATTGCCTTAAAGGCGATGGCATTCAGCATATAGATAACCAACCAACTACCGATGATTGGTAAAAACCACCATCCCGTGGCTTTGATATTTTCCCAGATAGCAACAGGTCCTAAGGCATACACCATATAACATAACGTAGCGATACCAATGATAAAAAAAAGGATTTTATAAATTTTGGATGCCATCTGCTACTCTATATTCATCAATGCGTTGATAAAAATGCTTACTTACCTTTTCCTGCCTTTTAACCATGTAAATTAATATGGGATTTAAAACCAACAGATCAAAGAAAAAATAAATCCAGGCGTAATCAATGAATAACCACAAGAACAGAAAGATAACCCTTGTATTAAACTGTACGATGTTGGTATATTTCATTAAAGGCTTGTTCATTTGCCGAAAATCCTTCACCAAAGAAGGGGGTAGACCTGATTTAAAGTCGCTTCGGATTACTCCCAACAGTTTCTGCAACTGGGGAGAATAACGCTCCTGCATTTTGGTGTAATTGAGATAGCCTCGTGATACAAATTTTGTCCAAGCCTGTTTCGACCAGCTCATCTGGTCGTACTCAACCTGCAAATCCCGACTATTGTCCAACTCGCTGCCCTGGGCGCCTTTGATAAAGAATAAATGTACCTGTCGGTAATAATCGGCCATAGCCGATTGGAGCATATGGCTAAAGCCAGCGCCTATACCAAACAACCAAATAATTGGCGACCATCCCTCGTTCAGCGCACGCAAACAAATGGCAATATGGATTGAAGCAAACCAAAAATCACCAGCAAAACCATCCAAGATACGGCCAAACCGACTTTTGTTATTCGTTAGTCGGGCCAACTGTCCATCGGCGCTATCTAATGAATTGGCAAACATCAGGAGTAACATACCAATTATATTAATGGAAAGTTTGGGATAATAAAATAAGATACCCGCGGCTACTCCAAAGAAGATACTGATAATGGTCACAGCATTGGGCGTCAATCCCACTTTCTGGCAAAAAAGAGCGATACGCAGACCTATAGGCCGATAAAAGTAGATATCAATTTTTTCTTCTGTATCGTTTGATTTTAAAGAATTCTCAAAAATTTCTTTGCTTTCTGCTTTTTTATTTTTCACCTGCAATGATTCCATCAACCTGATTCTGAAATATATTTAAAAGTACCTGTGCAATAAAGGGAGCGGCTTCATTTCGACATGGAGCAAAGCTTGGCCAATCGTTTAAGTCGATAATCTGTATATTTCCTTCCTTATCAATGATCGCGTCCCCCCCAAAGATATGAACATTTAACACTTCTGCAGCCTTTATTGCCAGTTCTTTCAGTCTTAACTCATCAAATTGATAATAAGTTAATTTTCCGTTAATTTGCTCATAATGTGTATACTTATGGTGATTCTGTTCATAAGGGTAGAACCAGTAAAAAAACGGAGTGTTCCGTACACCGTAAAACTTAATCAAGTCGCCAAGTAGGTGTTTCGAAATCACTGCATCGGGAATGCCCCTTAATGCATATTCCCTTAAGATCTCTTTTGCCTCATCCTCAGAAGCAGCGAATGTCACGTCTTCTTTATGAATCGCATGAAAATCACCCCGCTTGATCCATATACCAGGTTTAGTAAAACCTTTAAATTCGGGTTCAGAAGTAGAAACAATGATGCTTTCTGGATAAGGTATGCGGTTGCTCACCAATAAGTTGGTCATATTTTTCCGAAAACAATTCTCAACACCGAAGGCCGAGTTCACAATGGCAGTGCCATCTTTTTCCAGTTGTTGCAACCGCTTGATTACTTCTTTATCTCGAGCCATAGAAACGATATGTAATGGCAGCTGTATATCGGGCACGAGCATAAATTCTTCTTCACTATATATGGATATTTGATAACCCTGTTCGCGAAGCGCATCCATAGCCAGCAAGAAGATGGCTTCATCATTTCCGATATGATTGGGGGAAAAGGTTTTTCCTCTTTTTATCCCTAAAATTTTGTTATTTTTCACGTTTAAGAACTAGGATATCTTCACCTCACTCAACCATTCTTCAGCAGTATGCAAATCCGATAGGTGATCGATATCGATGATTTTTTCAAATATGAATGCTTCCACATTTAGCTGTTCTTGCAGAAGCAATCGTTGGTAATTGCGCATCCGTTGTATCTTTTGACGAATAGCGAGATCGACGGCCGACAAGGCGCTGCTGCGTAACGCATAAATTCCACCAGAAACCAAAACCTGTTGGCCCGAACCTAATTCATCGCTAAACGAAGTTATCTTTCCATTTGCATCGGTATCAACAAACAGAGGGCTTTCATCTTCTACAAAAGGGGTAACAGCCATTAAAGCGTCAAGGTCTGGATGTCCCCGGAAATAGGTCAAATAATGTTTAAATTCTTCAGCGCGAAAAATAGTATCAACGGTTGTTAAACAGAGCTCTTTTACGTGTGGTATTCCTTTTAACAAGGCATCTAAGCTATGCAATGAACTTGGTGTGCTTTGCTGGATCACCCTCAGTGGGATTTCAAGATTTAAGCTTTGTAAGTATTCAGCCAAAACTGCTGATTCTTCATTAATAATAACATTAATGGAATTTGCATTACAGCTCAGAAAAATGGCCATCAACCTATCCACTAAGGTTTCGCCATGTATCCTTGCTAAAGGTTTTGGGTAGGGATAACCACTCTTCGCTAAACGGGACCCTTCTCCGGCAGCTATGATGGCAAAATCTGTTTTATTATCCATTTTAACTATTTCAAATCATCCCGGCATGAAACAAAACCCTCTAAAAAAGATGAATGTCTTTACCGTGCAAACGCCACCCCCTCTCGTTCATTTAGCGTTCACAAATATATTACAACAAATTAACATGACAAATTACAGGTTTAATCGACAACTATACAAGTCTCTTTTTTAATAAAGTAGGTCAGAAAGTCAGATTCTACAGAATTTGACAAAGGAATGATCGTTAGTAGTTGGTATCCGATCTGTCGCAAATAGATTAAAAAATAAGAATGAAAATGGCTAACGGCTAAAAACTAATGCCTAATAGCTAATAACTGCATCAAAATTTGTTAGTTTAACCTAACTTTTATATGTTTGCATAACAAACAATATACTATTAGACAAGTTTAATTCTATACAAGGGGAATTTTAAGAAGAATGAATGAAATAGAACCAATGGAAATAAGGGAATCCCAAAAAGCCTGGCGTTATAAGAAAAGTGGAAATTCGCTTTCCGAGGCTTTTTCATCTATCCATGTTCCCAAGAAAGCTTCATTCTTTAAAAAACTATTCGCCTTTACAGGTCCGGGTTTGTTAGTAGCCGTTGGGTATATGGACCCTGGGAACTGGGCAACAGATATTGCTGGTGGATCACAATTTGGGTATACATTACTTGCTGTTATTCTGATCTCCAATATCTTCGCGATTTTCCTTCAACATTTAGCTCTAAAATTGGGCATTGCTACAGAAAGGGATCTCGCCCAAGCGTGCCGTGATCATTATCATCCGGTTACTAATTTTATCCTTTGGTTTTTATGCGAGATCGCTATTGCGGCCTGCGACCTGGCCGAAGTTATCGGATCGGCCATTGCGCTGAACTTACTTTTCGGATTGCCGCTTATTTGGGGGGTATTGATTACATCGCTCGATGTAATGATCATTCTGTTTTTACAACATAAGGGTTTCCGCTACCTAGAAGCTCTTGTTGCTGCGCTGATGTTCGTCATCTTGTGCTGTTTCGGGTTCGAGATCATTTCTTCCAACCCCGAAATCATGCCTTTATTAAAGGGTTTAGTGCCACAGAAGGAAATCATTTACAATCCGGAAATGCTATACATTGCAATAGGTATCCTCGGCGCCACTGTGATGCCCCATAATCTATATTTACACTCCAGCATTGTGCAAACCCGGAATTATCCCCGTACTGCCGAAGGAAAGCGAACAGCCATTCGTTATGCAACTATTGACAGCACAGCATCGCTATTTATTGCCTTTTTCATCAATGCTGCTATTCTTATTGTAGCTGCGGCAGCTTTTCACACCAATGGTCATCACGACGTAGCCGATATTACCGACGCACATAACCTACTTAGTCCGGTATTGGGTTCGGCAATAGCCAGTACCGTATTTGCCATTGCCCTTTTAGCATCTGGCCAAAATTCTACCTTAACTGGCACTTTAGCCGGGCAGATTGTTATGGAGGGATTCCTGAACATCAAACTAAAGCCTTGGTTAAGGCGTTTAATTACACGTTTAATTGCTATTATTCCCGCTTTTGCTGTTACGCTCTTATATGGTGAAAAAGGTACGGCAGATCTATTGGTATTCAGTCAGATTATACTTTCTATGCAACTCGGGTTCGCTATTGTACCCTTGGTGCTGTTTACCAACAATAAAGCGAAAATGGGCGAATTTGCCAATAAAAAAGCGTTGAAAATTTTCATGGTTTTAGTTACCTCCTTGATTATCGGCCTAAATGCTTACTTGCTTTATACGTCCATTTTTTAATAGCTATTAGCCTTTATCAGATTCAGCTACTGATTATCGGCTTTATTTTCGTTTCCTATTAATAATAATCTTGTTTTAAAGCTGATTGCTGGCGGCCGATTGCTGATAGCTAAAAAGCTTCATGCTTTAGCGCTTATAGCTCTTGGCTGAAGTCGGGTGCCGACAGCAAAAAAAGCCGATCGTTTCCGACCGGCTTCCCCTCTACCCCTATTCAACACCTGTTTGTATTTGTATCTGTTTTATCCGACGGAAGGTTATCCTTCTTGCTCTGCTTTCTTACCTTGCCATTTGCCATGACCAGGACGAAAACGTTTCTTCATATGATCTATACGTTCTTTTTTCAGTTCCTGATAAGCCTTAAGCTGATCTTCATTTAATACCGAAGTGATTTCGTGATCTCTATTTTTCAAATCAGCTCGCATGGCTTCCCGTTCTTTTTTCATTTCAGCCATATGCGCTTCCCGTTTTGCCTGGGCTTTTTTTGCACTTTCTAAATTAATAGCGTAGATCTTGGATTTTTGATCAGCGGTCAACGCTAATTTTGTGCTCAAGGCATCTGTTATCTTTTGAGCCCGTTCTTCAGGTGTTTGCTGTGCCTGTTGTACTCTTGGATGATGACGGCGCATGCCTTTCGATTGAACACTGTCTTGCTGTGCGAATGCCATAGTACCCAAACCCATGAATAGTATAGCGGTCATTATTAACTTTCTCATTACTTTCATTTTTGTTTCTTTAGTACGATAGAGTCTTAAAGTCAACAATGGTTTAAAAAGGAGAATGTTAAAGATTTGTTAAACCCCTCTCTTCGCTTTATTGCCTCCTCCCTTCGGGATCACCGAGCGTAGCTAAGGTAATCCCCCTCTTCGCAAATTCAATGAATGCGTGATAGCGGGTGTTTTTGTTTATCAGGCTGCCAAACTTGTTTGACTAATCTTATAAATAAAACAGCCCCTAAGCGAAGCGAACAGTGTGTATTGCATTTAAGTACCCCTCTTGGGATCGCCGAACGAAGTGAGAAGAAATTATTCTTCTCCCTCTTTATTCATCTCCATCCATATTGCATAAGCTCCCTTTATTACAATCTTATTTCCTTGCAGTGCATCTCCATTTTTAATCTGGATATAACCGTTCTCACTTGCACCCTTTTCTACCGGTGTTAAAGTAAACGTACGTTGTGCCTTCTGCACCAATACATAATCCTTACCATCTGCACTCACAATAGCTTCCGAGGGCAATACCAACGCTTCTTGCTGTGCCAATTCCACCAGTCCATTCATATACGTACCTGGCCTTAGGCTTTTATCGTATTCTTCAAAATGACAATGAACTTCAGCTGTATGTGCACTATCCAAATTGCGACTGATCAGAATAATTTCAGCGTCGTATAGCTTATTGGGTCTACTGTTTGTATAGGCTTTCACCACTTGGCCAATATTTAACTTGTCGAGATCCTTCTCAAATACCGTCAGATTTAAATGGATATCTTCTGGATTAACCAATTCGAAAAGCACTTCTGCGGCATTAACATATTTACCTACATTAACGTTAACTTTACTTACAAAGCCATCGATAGGAGAAAGCACCTTAACACTACGGGAAATATGATCTTCATCCAAACGATCGGGATTGATATTGATGAGACGCAGGCGTTCGCTTAGTGCTCGCAACGCAATCCGGGCACTTTTATAGTCAGTTTCTGCCTGCTGTAAAGCTTTATCGCTACCGGCTTGGTTAGTATTCAACTTTTGTTGACGTTGATAAGTTTTCTCTAAAGAAACAAGCTGGGTTTTCGTGGTAAGGTAATCCTGCTGCAATTGAATGTATTGCTGGTCTTCCATCTGCGCCAATACTTCTCCTCGATTCACGTGCATACCCGGCAACAGTTGGGTAGATCGGAGATAACCACCCATCGGCATGCTGACTGACACCATATTCTGTGGTGGTACATCGATCTTGCCAAACACCTGTAAGGTTTCGGAGATCCGTTTTTCTTCAAAGGTTCCCATCTGCAACCCTGCATTTTGCACTTGCGCTTCCGTAAGTGTAATGCTCAATGAGGGCTCTGCCTCAGATTTACCTTTTTCTTCTTGTTCTGTAGGTTTATCTGTAGTTTGGCCTCTATTGCAGCCATAACACCATAAAAGAACGGTTATACTTAAAAAAACAATAAAATTACGCATCACTATTTTGTTGAAAGATAATTTAACTGAATAATACTGTTATTGAGATTTCGCAACGCATCAATATATTCGGTACGAATTGTTAAAGCCTGGTTGTTCAGCATGGTCCATTCCAGAAAGTTGATTTCCCCTTCGCTGTATTGTAAATGTGCAACTTTTTGGATCTGTGCTGCATTTTTTAGGGCCTGCTGTTCATAACGATCAACCGCTAACACATTTTTTCGGTACTGTTCTAAAGCCTGCCGATATAGCGTTTGCAGGCGAAACTGCAGCGCTTCCATTTCCTGTTTGACCACGGCTTCCCGTTGTCCTGCAGCCTTAATGCGGGCTTTTTGTGCACCAAAAAATAGCGGAACAGCCACACCCACCTGTCCGGAATGGAAACGGGTTGATCCGGATGTTCCCGGCCCGAGCATACTCATGTTATTATAGCCAGCCACAATGTCGGGCAGCAGTTTGGCTCGTTCTAACCGCGTTTCTGCTTTCGCCATTTCCACTTGTTGTTTAGCTACATCCAACTGTGGATGTTGCGCCACTCCTCTCGCGGTGTCGACAAAAACCATTTTTTGGTGTACACTATCAATCGCTGGAGCTAAGGTTTGCCTGGTGTTAAGTAGCCATTCCCACTGTGTGCGTAAAATGTTGAGATCATGCTTCAGTTGTTCTCGTTGTATTTCAATCTGCGTACGTTGGTTTTCAGCGCTAATTTTTTCCAGCATATTACTTTCCCCGGTTTCCACGCGCAAGCTGGCTACCCGTAAAAAGTCGGCATACATGGAATCTGTTTCGTCTAAAATCGCTTGTTTTTGATATAAATAGACGAAACCATAATACGTTTCTGAAACCAGACGAACGACTTCAGCCTCCTCCAAGTGCTTTCCGGCCACCGCTGCCTGGAAGCCAACCTCATATAACTGCTTTTGGCGGGCATAGACTGTGGGAAATTCAAAACGTTGGCTAACCGTAAAACGGTTATCGCGATAATTGGTGTTAAATTGGCCATATTCTCCAGTCAAATCAGTTTTTGGTATATTGAAAGAGGTTTTGGATAAGGCCTCCTGATAAGCCATGATCAGCTCACGACTACGGATTTGATTATTATTGTTTAGTGCAGTATCAATGGCTTCTTCCAAGGTCACCGTTTGCTGGGCCGAAACAGGTGGAGCCCATAAGCATATACCTAGTAAGCCAATTACCGGCATCACACTTCTTATCTTACTGTTGATTTTCCGCTTACCGAAACCTCTTTCGAATAGCATATATAAAATAGGCAATACAAAGAGCGTCAGAAAAGTTGCTAAAAGCAGTCCGCCTATTACTACGGTAGCTAACGGACGTTGCACTTCCGCTCCCGCTCCGTTACTTAGCGCCATGGGTAAGAAGCCCAACGAGGCAACAAAGGCAGTCATCAGCACCGGCCGCAAACGTGTAGTAGCACCCCTTAATACCACTTCCCGCAGATCATCTATGCCAGACGTCCGTATACGATTAAACTCGGCAATCAACACGATACCATTCAAAACGGCAATCCCGAACAAAGCAATGAACCCCACTCCAGCACTGATACTGAAAGGCAGTCCACGCGCAGCCAACAGAAATGCACCGCCAATGGCCGATAGCGGAATGGCTGTGTAGATCAGCAAACCCTGTTTAATGGAGCCAAAGGCGAAGTAAAGCAAGAGGAAAATCAGTGTTAAGGCTACCGGTACAGCGACGCCCAACCGCACCTTCGCCGCATTGAGGTTTTCAAAGGACCCTCCATATATAATATAGTAACCCGTAGGGAGTTTAACGGACCGATTCACTTTTTGCTGCAATTCGTTGACCACGCTTTCCACATCTCTTCCCCTGACATTGAAGCCTACTAATATCCGACGTTTAGCATCTTCACGTTGAATTTGGTTTGGCGAAGGTTGCAAAGAAATATATGCCAGTTGATTGAGCGGTATCTGTATCCCTGATGGCAATGGCACCAAAAGATGTTGCACATCTTCTAGCCGCTGCCGTAGGTTCTGATCTAAGCGTACAACCAAATCGAAACGTCTTTCCCCTTCAAACACCTGTCCCGCCGTCTGTCCTGCAAAAGCTGCATTCACTATCCGATTAAGATCGGCAATAGCAATGCCGTATTGTGCCAAAGCGGCCCTGTTATATTGCACGGTGATTTGGGGCAAGCCTTTCACCGCCTCCACATAGAGCCCGGTTGTACCCGCTATACCATCGGCTATAGCTCCTAAACGTTGAGCATAACGTGCCAAGGTGTCCAGATTTTCTCCGAAAATTTTACATACCACATCTTGTCGTGCACCTGTCATCAGTTCATTAAAGCGCATTTGCACAGGATATTGAAAACTGGTTGAAACACCGGGTACTTCGGCAGCTGCCGTTCCCATTTTTTCGGCAATTTCATTAAAAGAAGAAGCCGAAGTCCACTCATCTTTTGGCTTCAGGTTAATGATCATATCGCCCATGTCCATTGGCAAAGGTTCGGTAGGGACCTCACTGCTTCCTATTTTAGCTACAATTTTTTCAATTTCAGGAAAACGTTCCAACAAAATGTGCGTTACTTGATTGACGGAAGTTAATGTAGTTTGCAGGTTACTGCCTGTCATGATACGTGTTTCCACAGCAAAATCACCCTCTTCGATTGAAGGGATAAATTCACCGCCGAGGCGACTGAAGATAAACACAGCACAGCAAAACAGTAGGGCTACCATTACTAAAATTAACCTAGTCCGCTGCAAGGCCCATGTTAGCGCATGTTTAAATCGAATTTCCACCCTAGCCATAAAACGATCTGCAAAATTCTGTTTTTCTGCCTCTTCCTTTTTTAATAGCAGGGCACTCATCATGGGCACATAGGTCAACGAAAGGATAAACGCACCGATCAAAGCAAAAGACACCGTTTGCGCCATAGGTTTAAACATCTTACCTTCAATGCCCGTAAGTGTCAGGATTGGCAGATAAACGATCAGGATAATCATCTGCCCGAATACCGCACTGTTCATCATCTTGCTGGCAGATCGTTCTACCTCTCGGTCCATATCCCGCTGGCTGAAGAGTTGGATACCGCCCAACTTACCCAATCTAGACAAGTTATGCATCACCGCCTCTACAATGATAACTGCACCATCGACAATCAAACCGAAATCCAATGCTCCCAAACTCATCAAATTACCGCTGACACCGAAAATATTCATTAGAATTACGGCAAATAACATAGATAAAGGAATTACCGATGCTACCAAAAGCCCCGCTCGCAGATTACCCAGAAAAAGCACCAGTACAAAAATGACAATCAGGGCGCCTTCTAGCAGATTATGCTTAACGGTGTCGATGGCATTGTTTACCATTTTTGCACGGTCCAAAAAGGGTTCGATAATCACGCCTTCGGGTAAGGTCTTTTGGATCTGAGCTACCCGCTCCTTAATCGCCTGAATAACTTCATTACTATTTGCGCCTTTCAACATCAAAACCAAGGCACCGCTTACTTCACCCTGATCATTATAGTTTAACGCACCATAGCGAATAGCATGGCCGATACGCACATCCGCTACTTCACCAATGGTCAGCGGGATACCATTGAGCCGTTTGATCGCAATTTTACTGATGTCCTCCAAACTATTGATTAAGCCTTCGCTGCGGATATAAAGCACCGTATTTCCTTTATCGATATAGGCTCCCCCGGTATTCTCGTTGTTTTGCTGCAATGCAGCAAACACATCGTTGATCGTAATATTGTTTGCCTGCAGTTTAGCCGGGTTTACCGCCACTTCAAACTGTTTGAGCTTTCCACCAAAACTACTCACTTCAGCTACTCCCTTTACACTTAAGAGCTGGCGTCGCACAATCCAATCTTGAATTGTACGTAATTCGGTAATGTCGTATTTGTTTTCGTAGCCCTTCTTGGGGCGCACCACATATTGGTATATTTCGCCCAAACCCGTGCTGATCGGCCCCAACTCCGGCGTTCCGATGTGTTCAGGAATTTGTGCTTGTACTTCTTGCAAACGTTCGGCAACCTGCTGTCTTGCCCAATAGATATCAACATCATCTTCAAATACTATAGTGACTAACGATAAGCCGAAACGCGAATAACTGCGGATCTCCTCTAAACCCGCAATATTGCTATTGGCCTGTTCGATCGGAAAAGTAACCAGCCGTTCGATATCGGTTGCTCCTAAAGAAGGGGCTTGAGTAATCACCTGCACTTGATTATTTGTGATATCGGGAACTGCGTCAATCGGCAACCGTTGCACTTCGAAAGCGCCATAGGCAATCAGGGTTACCATAAAGAGCCCGACAATTAATTTGTTTTGAATAGAAAAAGTAATAATCTTGTTTAATATCATTTCAATTACAAGTTTTGATTTGCTATTACCGGTTGTTACCTAGGGATATCCAACAGATACTAGTAGAACTACGCCTTATGCCGCATATCTCGTAGTTAGGCCTCGACAACCTCTTCGGATAAGCAAAATAATAAAAAGGCAATGAGGCCGCATGATGCCACCACGGCCGATAACTCAAAGAAAAAGAAAGGTATTTAACAAGATTTTGGCGGCTGCCAAATGCTAGACAAGTAGGATGAATAGCTCGATCGGTCATTCCCTAATGCACTTGCAGTAGAAAAAGAAAATATTGGTTTTTGTGGAATATGAATTAAGGTTGGAGGCAAAGCAATAAAATGAGCTGTAACAGCACACTGACAGGATTTGAAAGGCAAACTACTATCTTTAGGATCGAATTCCTTTTTATTATCAGCAATTTCATAGTGCAGTTTTAAGAAGTCGACGAACGTCATATCACTATCTTTTGCCTGATGTTCATGGAAATGCCAAAATAAGATCGGTAAACGCAGCAATTGTCCTAATTCCGTACTCGCGGCAAGAGCCGTTACGATAAAAAATATGGACATCCACTTTCTCATTATGGACAAACTTAGCTAATTTTTTTTATATACAATAGATTTTGGTTTGTATATCGACGACTTATTAACCCGAAGATCAATACGTTAGTCAATCGTCCTAGAAATAACCCAAACAGAATAAAAAAATATAAAAAACTTGTATATCAATTATTTATACATACCTTTACACCAATTAATTATTTTTTATTTATTATTATATAATACACCATGCAAGAAGGCGTAGTAAAATTTTTCAATGAAGCCAAAGGATTTGGTTTTATCACTCCCACTGACGGCGGCCGCGAAATTTTCGTTCATTCATCAGGTCTTATCGATCGTATCCGCGAAAACGACGATGTTTCATTTCAAGTGGAACAGGGCAAAAAAGGCCCCAATGCAGTAAATGTTAAGTTGATTTAATTCATTTTTCCAGATATTGTCGAAGCCATCCAGGTAAAACCGGATGGCTTTGTTGTTTTAACGAAATTGACCCGTGTCAATAAAAAAATGGAGCGCCCCAAATAGATAAATGGAGCGCCCCATTTAGGTAAATGGGCCGCCCCATTTTTTATTTGGGGCTGGTCATTTTTCAGGATGACTTGCTTATATTAAAAAACTTGGCGTACGTAAACCACAAAAAGGTTGCTTAACCGCAACAGATTATTGCAATAATCTGTTTTTAAACTAATCAGTTCTGGTCGTTCCCTCAACTAATCTTAACCAGTCGATAAAGCATGATTATCCTTTATTAAGCTTCAAAAAGCCTCTAAGGGCTGAAATAGGCTTTCCATTCGTAAGCTTTTTATTTTTTGTTTCCTTTCTGGTGTTTCGCTTCGACTAATCGATTAGCATATCATCTGATCAGGCTCCAATCGGAGCTTAAGTTGAAAGCTGATTAAAAAATTATAAACACCAAAACAAAAAATGTTATGAATCAAAAACAACAAAAGCGCATTCCGTTCACCAAAGGAGAATGGAAAGGTCGTGAAATCACCTACCGAACCGATCGGGTAAATGTTAAGCTAAACGTTAATTTGCGAAAACCTGACGAAAAGGAAATTGGGAAAGTCAGTAAAGAAATCACCAAAAACATCAAAGGAGGTGAAGTTGTACGTATCTCTCAAAAAACAGGGAAACTAGTTTTAAAGGTACCTGAAGGGACGGATATCATCACGCTCGTCGAAGAATTAACAAAGCGACAGGATATTGTTTATGCAGAGCCCGACCGGGTTACTCAAGTGCTCTTTATCCCGAATGACTCGCGTTATAGTGACCAATGGGCAATATCCAAGATCAATGCCGAAGGTGCTTGGGATCTCGAACAAGGGAGTGCGGACATTCTGATCGGTGTTCTCGACACGGGTATTTCCCACGATGGGAGTAACCTTACTCATCCTGATTTAGATGATGCCAGTCGTTACCTATTGGGCACCGATTTTATCAATGATGATGCAATCCCACTGGATGGGCACGGACACGGCACACATGTAGCGGGCACAGCAGCTGCAGAAACGGATAATGCGACAGGTATTGCCGGAATAAACTGGCAATCATTGGTATATGTATGCAAAATATTTGATGATTCCGGAAATGGTTCAGAATCTGACTTTCAATCGGCAGTAGAAGAAATTGTTGATTATGCCTTAGCCAATAACTTAAAAGCTGTATTGAATTTAAGCGCTGGATGGTTTGGTGATAGCCAAACATTACAGGATGCTTGTGCCTATGCCCACGATAATGGCATGGTATTATGTGTGGCCACCGGAAATGAAGGAGGCGCACTAAGAAGCCCGGCAATTCATTCCGCTAATTTCTCGGGAGTTATAGCCGTTGGAGCAACAAACAATACTGATGAGGTAACTTCTTTTTCCAATATAGGACCTGCGGTTACGATTGTTGCCCCCGGAGCAAACATTCTTTCTACCTTTCCTACCTACGACGTTTATGGCGATACTGCACACGATTATGTTTCTTGGGACGGTACCTCTATGGCTACCCCACACGTAACTGGAGTCGCCTCGCTGGTGTGGAGCCGCGAGCATCGCCTCAACAATGAACAGGTACGCGATGTACTTACCAATACCGCCGTGAAGCTCGGGTCTGGTTCTTTCGACAACGCCTGGGGCCATGGACGGGTGGATGCCGCAAATGCGGTAGCGAAAGCCGGATGGATCATTACTCCTATGCAACTCCATCTTCAATTTATCGATATACCAGAGGGTGAGACCCAGTTACGGGCAATCAGGCTGGACGTAAACAGTTTTCATGCTACTTCTTTTGAAATGACTGCCCTACCTACTTCTCCCTTTTCGATGCATAACTACTCGTCCCCTGCAGCACTGGGAAAAACTACGGATTTTGATACACCACGATCGGTGTTTTTATGGGTCAAATATACCGGGACCAATGCGGGGGATGTGGCTAACGGAACAGCTCAGGTACGCTGTATCGAAACTGGTGAAGTTTTTAATATTAGCATAACGGCCAATACCATCGCCCGACCGACCTGTGCCATGGAGCTTGTATTGGATAAATCAGGAAGTATGCAAGAAGCTTCGGGAGTAGGTAACATGACCCGAGAGGAAGTACTGAAATATTCGGCACATATTTTTATGACCTATATCCGCGAAAAAAATGGTGTGGGTATTGTCACTTTTGATCAAGATGCCTATGATCTTTTGCATCCGCTTGCCGGACCTTTTGGTGCTCCAGACGATCCTTTTGATACCGCCCGTTCTACCGCTGTTACAGCATTAGCTTCGTATGTTGCAGGAACGGGGTTAACTTCCATAGGAGACGGTATAGAAAGGGCACATATCCATCTTTCGGGTGTTACCGGCTATGACAAGAAAGCTATAATTGTTTTTACCGATGGTTATGAAAACTCCCCCAAATACTTGGCAGATATCAGCTCAATCATTAACGAGGAAGTCTTCGCAGTAGGACTGGGCACAGCTGCAGAACTCAATCCTGCTGCACTTAACGAAATTTGCAATGGGCATAATGGTTATTTACTTTTAACCGATCAATTGGATAGCGACGACACCTTCAAACTTGCCAAATATTTTCTTCAGATACAGGCAGGCGTAAACAATGAACAAGTGGTAGTCGATCCAAGTGGTTATATCGCCCCCGGCAATCTGGTTAAGGTGCCCTTTTATCTGAATGAAACGGATATTTCGGTCGATTCGATTGTGATGCATCCCGCACAGGGATTGTTAGACGTGGCCATCGAAACACCTGAAGGCCATGTCATTTCGAGCTCCAATTTCTCTGTTTTCCCCACTGTAAAAAAGATAGACGGGCAACAGATAACGTACTATCGCATTACGTTACCAGTAAACGACGGTGCATCTATCAACGCTCAAAACGGCCAGTGGAACATCTTATTGAAGGTTAACGAAAAGTATTATAAGCGGTATGTGAGCGGATTGGAAAAGGATCAAAAACAATATCAACAGACGATCACACATGGTGTCAACTATACCGCTCTCGTACACGCCTACTCCAATTTACGCATGGACTGCTCTGTATCACAAAATCAGTACTCACCTGGTGCTTTACTTCATTTGCGTGCACTGATCAGTGAGTATGGCGTCCCTTTACTCAAAGAAACAAGTATCGTAGCTAAGGTTAAGATACCCGGAGGACCGCTAAGCACCCTCGTGTTTCATAACGTATCTCCCGGTATTTACGAAGCATCAATGGCAGCCGATTATGCTGGCACCTATACATTTACCATAAAAGCGAACGGATTCACTTCTCGCAACTTACCTTTTACACGCGAACAGGTATTAACGGCTTCCGTTTGGAGAGGAGGAGATAATACTCCACCTAAATCGTCAAACGAACCTAATCCAATGCAAGATGCTTTTTGCAAAATTTTAACTTGCTTGGATAAAAATATCGACGGAAACGCCCGCGAACGGTTACATAAAGAGGGGTTTGATATTGAAGGCATGCTAAAATGTTCTTGCCAGCAGCAACGTTCAATTAACTAACAAAAGAGGTCAGTACTACAGTACAGATTGGTTTCCGGGTTAGCCATTATGCTGCCCGGATTCCTTTTTTAACTTTTTTCCCTTAAACCACCACCAAACAACACCTATTTTCAGCAGTAAACAAAGGGCCAATGCATAACATATCGTAACATAGGTAAACGGTTCGGAAGCGAGTGGTCCGCTTGTACCCAAAAGAACAAAACCTGCCCAAGCATTCGGAAGCTGGCCACTCCGATCGGCTTCTGCTAACCATTCTTGTTGAGCCTGTTGCACCGCCACATCGAAGGGTGCCTGCTTGGCTATTTTAGTCAATATCTCATGTGAGAAAGTATAAGCATCTTGATCATCAATATCCCAAAGCGTGCTAATGATACTGGGCACACCAGTAGCCATAAACCCTCGGGACAAGCTAAAGACCCCCTCCCCGGTATACATTTTACCTATTCCAGTACGACAAGCGGAAAGGAGAAGGAGCTGCGTTTGTATTTGTTGTTGGTGAATGTCTTTTAACGAAAGGCTCGTATCGGCTAAATAGATTGTGGGTTCGGCCGATTTTGGATCCGCATTAGCATGACTGATCAGCTGTACTACTTTCGCCTGAGGCCATTTTTGCTGAAAACTTGTTTTTTTTGCTTTTTTATCCATTAAGAGCAATGAAGAATAAAACAGCTTTCGATTGGTCTCTAAAGCACTTGTCGATGCCGGTAAACTGGCCAAGTCTTTTTTATAGGGGAAATGCACCGGTGCCACCCCTAAAAAGTAGGTACTGCTCTTGGTAGACAAGGGTATTTGACGGCTGAGTAACGTTCGCACTGAATAGCTGTAACTGAAAGCATAGTAATTAACCAAATAGTCCGCGCGACTAGCTGATGCACTTAATGCCGCAAAAGGAATAATTTCTCCGCTTGTTGAAATGATTATACGAGAGGTTAGAAAAGATTTAAGGGGTAAGAAAAAAAGTTGGTAAAAACGATTGGATACCTGCAGATATCGATCGTATTGCAAGCTAAATTGCCTGCTATTCCTCAAAAAGAAATCAAGTTCCTCCCTTTTCGGATAATATTCAAGCGGATCGACTTTTTTCAGCAACTTTCCCCTAGAATTAACAACCAATAAATATATTCCTTTTTTTCCCTCATAGTAATTCAGCAGACATTGATTCCCTTGCGCCAAATAAGCTTGTACCAGCTCAAGCTTAGGTACTTCATTATTGTATTTCCATTCATAGTATCGGGGATAACGCCTTTCAAGGTTTTTCACATATTCATCCAATTGTGCTTGTGCTTGTAAAAAATGTTGCAGTTGATCTTTATATTCACCATCATTTTGATAGCGCTTAACCTGCATACGTAATGCCGATTCTTTTTCTGCCTCTTTTTTCGGGAGAAGGGTTCGTGCTGCATGACGGTTTAGCTCATCAAGTAACAGTGCCGACCTACTTTTTTCCATGAAATAGAAAGCTCCTTCCTCATCTTTCAACTGATAACAAGTTTCCATTGCCTGTTCATATAAACTGTTCAGTTTTTCGCGCCAAAACAGTTTAGTAGCAAGTTCCTGATGCTGCCAACGCATATGGTCAACCAACGTATCTAACAAAAGATAGGTATTTAGCGCATGGCGAAGATGAGATTTGTTGCTTTTATCTAAAGATAATATTTCTGCCTTATCTAAAAGCGGGGTAAAGGCGTAATCTTTTTGCGGTAAATTTTTCAATTGCGCTGCAGTCGGATTTTCATAAACGCTATTCGGGTCGAAAGTGATAGGCAAAACGATTAAAGAATGCTGTAAATTTTCCAAAGCATCGTTGAATTGGCCCCGTCTTTTTAGCCAGAGCGCATTGTTATTATATAATCTGGACAAATTATAAGGGTTATTGCTATAGCGCAAAGCAAGCCTATGATAGTGCGTCATTGCTTTGTCGTCTGTCAACGCCGACAAATAGTTCAGATCAATATAAATATCCCCAAGTGCTGACCAATCATTTTGCGTTTTAAATAATTCAGCAGATTTTAAAAACCACATTTTCGCCTTCGGGTACTCTCTGTTCTTAAAAGCGATATCTCCAAAAAACTTGTAATACAGTGCTTTCTCGTAACCTGTCGCGTAAACCTCAGCCAAACGCCGTAGAGAATCTATTTTAACGTTAAATGTTTGCGTATTTTCGAGCTCATTTAGGTTGACGCATTGCTCATAAAGATTTTTTGTAAGGTTAACAATATCATCTTGCCGACGGGCAAGCTGTGCACCAAAATTCGCATACGCCAATCCTCGTCTATAGTCCTGAATTTCATAATATAAATGGGAAAGCCGATGACAGGCCATCGACGGGATTCCCCATTTGGTCTGTTGCTTTAATCCAAGCGCATATGCCAGATTGTAATGTTGAATAGCTGATTCATAGAAGCCAAGCGACTCTTGATAATATCCCAAATAAAAATGGTATTTAGACAAATAACGCACTGGATTCTCTATAGGATAACGGCTACCGATAGTTATGGCTTCTTTTAATAAAGAACAGGCCACTTCCGGTTGATTTTTAGTCCACCGCGCCGCGCCGAACAGGAAAAGCAGATTGGTATAGGTGCTATCAGTCGTTAGTCCTTGTTTCTTGCATTTATCTTGTAAGATCGCAAAGCATCTTATCTGTTCGTCAGCAGGTAAAGTAACTATGCGATAAAACGAAGTCCAAACCTCCTGCGTAAAAGACGGTTGACACCAGCTCGAAAAAGACGACAGCAAGAACAACCAAACAAACAATGATAGATACACCTTATTTAGACTTTATCATTGCTGCTGTGAAAAGAGCAACATTTTTTATTCCGTTTTGCTGTATGACAAGTGTATTCCTAGAAACTTGTCTTGGTATAATGGGGGGAGGTATAGGAGGCACTGGTTTTGGATTGGTTAATTTTCCTATGGTTTCTAAACCCCAGGTATGTGCACCGGGCGCAGCAACTAAAAAAATATGGTTAGCTTTATCCAACTCCTTCACAACAATAACGGCCTTCGTTGCTTTTTTTCCTAAAAGATATTGAACCTGCATCTTCACTCCTCGCGTAGTGATTGGATTTGCATAGTGAAAAATAATCTGGTCTTTGATAATAAATTCACCCTTTTTCTGAATAAGGGCATTTGGTGTAGTTGTCGGGTTTTTCATAATATGAGGATTTAAGGTATTTTTATTTTAACAGTTTTAACGCATCCTGCTTTCCCTCCAGATTTTTATCCACCACTTCCTGTAGCAGCTTCTTAGCTTTTTCTTCGTCTCCCGGCGCATTGCGCAACAAATAAGTTAATGCTTCATAATATTTCCCCGGATTATTATAAAGTTGCGTTTGATCCCCTAAACGGTGGAACTGATACAAAGCCTCGGTATAAGCTCCACCTTGTAATTGTGCTAAACCGATTACTTTCCATGCCTCAACATCTTGCGGATATCGGGCAAGATAAGACTGCGTTAAGCGAATAGCTTCATGGTATTGTTGCTGATTATAACTTGCTATTGCTTGCTGCAAAAGCTGTTCTTCTTCTCCCAAATGCAAAGGCAATTCTTTCAGCTGATGGCCCACATAATCTTTCGCCCGTCCGGATAAATCGTCCTGAAACGATTGGTTGAAATACCAAACGGAGAAAAAAAGCAAAAGTACGGCGGCGGCAATGCCGAGCCAACGTTTAGGCATGAAGGGCTTAGACGAATTCAGCGTCAAATTTGTCCACTGTTCATGCTTTTTCTTTAGCAAGGTTTCATGGGCGATTTGTTGTGCGGCCAAACGCACTTGCAAATAAAAAGCCGTGTCGTCCGCCAGATCTGGATCAGTAGCCCAATCTGCCTCAAGCCGCTTTCTTTCTGCTTCTGTTAATGCTGCATCAAAATACTGTTCAATCCGCTCGTTCATCATCTGCCTCTATTAATCCATTAACTGTTTTATATAATTTTTTAAGCCGTTGTAAACAACGCAATCTTGACGTTTTGGCTACAGCCGCCGATTGATATCCTAAATTCACTGCAATTTCCTTGTCGCGATATCCTTCTCCCCAAGCTAGGATAATCTGCTTACAGCGATCGTCCATTAATGCTATTTTTCGTTTTAAACGGGCGACTTCATACTTTTCACATAGACGGCGTATTGTATCTTGCTGCTCATCGGGCATTAACTCCAAGTAGTCGTTCAGTTCCCGTTGATTTATTCCTTCTCTTTTATCAGCTTGCAAAGCCCTGAAGCGATCAATACATTTGTGCTGATATATGCGATAAATATAGGTTTTTAATGAACTACGCTGTTCAAACCTGCCGGTATAGACATACTGAATAACGGCTAAAACAGCATCCGAATAAGCCATCGAAGCTTCGTCTTCCTGCAACTTATACTTCCACATGGCCTGTTTAATCAAATAGCGAAATTTTAAGTAGAGCTTATTTTCCCAAATCTGCCGCTGCGGATAATCTAGGCGAATACCGTTCACAAGTTCTTCGTCCGTTGGCTGTTTAGCAAATTTAAGCCACATATATACCTGCTAAATGATTGATTTAAAGTTACTAATAATAATTTATTTATTATAAAAAAGAATTTTATAAACTGCAATTAGTAAGTGATTTAGCGACGAGTGATACGTTAGGGCTTATATCTGTTATTTAGCGAATTAATTCCGCATTTTCCCTGTATCTTTGAATGAATAGCAAAGCTTCAATTTCATGCAAAATTCAACAAAAAAGAACTACATCTTAATCGGGTTTATCGTTATAAAATTTGCCTTGCAATATATACTCGTAAGCCCCGAATATGGATTGCACCGTGACGAGTTTTTGCACTTAGATCAAGGGCATCATTTGGCTTGGGGCTACTTATCTGTCCCTCCTTTTACTTCTTGGCTATCCTATCTCATCTACAAGCTGGGTAACACCCTTTTTTGGATCCGGTTCTTTCCTGCATTATTCGGTGCGCTCACCTTATTTATTGTATGGAAAACAATAGAAGCTTTAAATGGTGGTATATTTGCGCTGATTTTGGGTACAACGGCTTTGCTGTTTTCTGTACTCCTACGTTTAAACATACTGTACCAACCAAATTCCATGGATGTTTTGGCATGGGCCACCTGCTCTTATTTATTATTACGATATATACAGACTCGCCAAAACACCTGGCTTTATGGGATGGCACTGGCATTTGCACTGGGCTTCCTAAACAAATACAATATCATTTTTCTAATCATCGGACTCGTTCCCGCTTTATTATTAACTAAGCAACGGGCAGTATTTACTAAACCCATATTTTATCTTGCCCTTTTACTGGCCATTCTCTTGATAGCTCCCAACCTACTCTGGCAATACCAAAATCATTTCCCGGTTTTTCATCATTTGCAAGAGCTACAGGAAACACAGTTAGTTAATGTCAACCGTTTCGATTTTTTAAAGGAGCAAGTGCTTTATTTTACAGGTTCTTTCCTAATTATTCTCGCGGGTTTATACGCACTGTTGTTTTACCCACCTTATCAAAAATACCGCTTCTTCTTCTGGTCATTTGGTTTTACCTTCATTCTTTTTGTATACCTGAAAGCAAAAGCTTATTACGCCATAGGTCTTTATCCGATTTATATCGCTTTTGGCTCCGCCTATCTTGGGGAAGCATTGAAAAAAATAAATTGGGCTACTTACCTTCAGCCTGTTTTAATAGCCATTCCTATCCTATGTTTCATCCCTGTTTACCGGGTAGCCTTTCCAAATAAAAGTCCGGAATATATTATCAAACATGCGGAAAACTACCGCAACTTGGGCATGCTAAGGTGGGAAGATGGGAAAGACCATATCTTACCGCAAGACTTCGCTGATATGTTGGGATGGAAAGAGCTGGCACATAAGGTGGACTCTATTTATGCACAACTTTCGGACCCCAAGCATACCCTGATCTTCTGCGATAATTATGGGCAAGCTGGCGCCATTAATTATTATGCCAAAAAGGTTCCGCATAATGCCGTGTCGTTCAATGCCGATTATATCCATTGGTTTGATTTTAATCAACCGCATTATCATCTGATACGCGTCATCAATTATTCGGATGTTCAGGCCGAAATTCACGATATCAGTCCCTATTTTGAACATACGCAAATTAGTGGTATGGTGAGTAATGTTTACGCTCGCGAACATGGCACAACTATCGTATGTTTCCAAAACGCAAAAATCGATGTAAACGCCCATATAAAAGAAGAAATCAAGGACTTAGCTTTCTAAAGCCACTAATTAATTTTTTGTTTCCATAAGCCTTAGTGTCAATATAGAACCATCAAAAGACACTGCTTTTTTATTAAACAGGCATAAAGAACAAGGGCATATGCTTATAAACCTGTGCTTCTTTCGTGGGCTTATCGGTAAGCAGGTGATGAAAGAAATGATACTTACGTTGTGCAATAGCCAGTACGCTCTGTTCTCTTTCCAATAACAGGTTATTGATGTGTGCATCGGCATTTTCACCTTTTTCGTGCTTATAAACGCGAACAGATTGGCTCCATTCCTTTGGAAAGATCGTTTCAATCAACGCTTGAATGGTCACAGTATCCAAATTAGGTAAGCCGTCCGCACAAACATGAAGCAAAGAAAAAGAAAGGTGCAATACTTTGGCAAAATCCGTCAACTTTTTAACTACGGCGGCATCGCCATACCGTATATCCGTTACATAAATCAAATTATTGATTTCTGTCATGGCCACTTGTTCAGGTATAACCAAAACCGGACAATTCATTTCCTCTACAACATGCCGTACTTTAACACCAAATAAAAATCCGACATCGTTTTTCCCATCAGCTGCCCCCATGATAAGGAGATCAACGGGATGCTGATTAAGAAATATTTTCAATGAAGGGAGAAAAGTACCTTTTTCAATCGCACAGTCGATTTTTGTTTTGCTATTTGCTTTTTGAAGCAACGTTGTTTTTAAGCTTTCCAAAGCCACCCGACTGTTATCATAAGTGGTTTCCTCTCCTTCTACGACATGTAACAGTATGAGATTGGCATCCGATCGTTGCGCAATGTTCAACGCATAATCATAAATGGCCTCTTTCCCTTGAGCTAAATTGCTTATAAGAAGAATGGTTTTCATCACCTGCAACGATTTATTTTTCTTCTGGACCATCATCATCCCTTATCGTAATGATTCTTGTAACTGATAGAGGTACCCCAATTCTGCTTTATTTTTTTGGGCATAGGAGGAAATGATCTGATTGGCCGAATCCAAAATTTTTTCCTTTAACTTTTGATCGATAAACATTGGGTGATCAATTACAAAAGATCGAAATCTTTTAAAAGCTGACGCAGCAGAAGGTTGCGTTTCACAAAGCCAATCAAATACGGCCTCCAACTGATAAGCTGCATCGTAACCATACTCATCGAGAGATGATTCCACACCAAGCCAATCATCACGTAACAGTTTCTTAACTGTTTCGACTTCCTGTTTCTTTACACTGCCATCAGCAAAAGAAAGACTGTAAAAAAGAAAACCAAGTGTTTCATAAAATTTATGCCAGAGCTGAGGTGTATGTTCCATATTTTTTAATTTTATTGAGTAAAATAATTCAGGTAGTCCGATACATGGCTATCATTAACCCAAAGCTAGGAAGAATAATGGGACAAAAAAATGACTTCACCGGTAAAAAATACTGACTATACTCATCACATGCAGCTCGGAAAAATGTCTAGGATCACGTTTGTTAGTTATGGAGATCACCCTTATTTAATAGGTTTATAGCTTAATTTGACCAATAATCACCGATCATGAAAACAATTTTAGTACCTACAGACTATTCTGAAAATTCCAAGAGCGGGATGCGCTTTGCTATCCATATGGCAATCACTTCCCAATTTAAGCTGCAATTTATACATGTAATGCCCTTGATTTCCATAGCGGTAGACCAGGTCAGTGAAAACGAAAACAAAAAGGAAAAGGCAATATTAAAGGACTTTGTCGATGTTTTATATCAGGAAATCGGTGTTGAATCCGACAACTATGATTGTACGATCATCAAGGGTCTGACGGTCGATGCCGCCTTACTCTATTATTGCAGTCGAAAAAAGGATATTGCCTACGTATGTATGGGCACAGAAGGAGCCAGCGGTCTTAATAAGCTACTGGGAACCAATGCTGGGAACATGATTACCAAATCATCGGTTCCTGTCCTGATCATTCCTCCGAATTATCAGTTTTCCCCTCTCACCGTTATTTTATACGCTTCGGATTTTAAAAACTATATGGAAGAAATTAAACAAGTGGTTGCTTTTGCTAAACTATTTCATGCCAAAATAGAAGCACTTCATTTCCAAACTTCACAGGCCCAGTTTCCGGATGAAAAACGAATCGAACACTTACAACAGGTAGTCGATTATGAAATTCACTTCCGTGTAGAGCCGAGAGATGTGCTTGATCCGCTCATTAATCAATTGCAAAAACAGATCGAACTACTAAAACCGTCATTATTGGTTTTATTTACCGAACAGCATCGATCGTTTCTCCAAAAAATATTTTTATCCAGCATGTCTGAAGAATTAGCTTTTAGGCCGTCCATCCCATTGTTGGTTTTTAATAAAAAAGAAAAAACACAGGGTCTGCATTAAACAAAAAATGGGATGATTTTAACACCAATACCTTTACCGGAGGATAAGCAACGGAACCGTCGCTTTTAACGCCAGTTTTTTGGACACACTTTCTTTGCCGATCCGTTCAAAAAAAGTATGTTTTTTTGCGACAGCTATAATTAGTTGTGCTTGTTGTTGTTTCGTATACTCCAAAATACCAATATCCACTGCTGCATTATCCACATAGTGGATGGAGGGATAGAAATCCTCAAATAAATCATAAAAGGCATACTGTTGACGAATAATATCCGTACTAAAGTGCTCGTTCTCGCGATGATCTACATTGACAACTAACAACTGAGCTTTTAAACTTTCTATCAGACACCTGATTTTGGCAATAGGGACCGTCTCGTATACAGCTTTAAGATCGCAAGCTAGTACCATTTTTTCAATGGGCTGATAATCCACCTGAGCAGGCACAATGAGCAAAGATAACCGACAATGGCTTAGCAGTTTTTTTGTACTGCTGCCAATCAATAATTTTTCCCATATATTTTTACCAGATAAACCAATAACAACCATAGAAGCATTATATTCTTCGGATAAGTCATTGATTCCCCGCTCCAAATTAAGCGAATTTGCAATAGTCAGGATCGCCATTTTCTTGGCCGTTAACACCAAGAGCTCTTCTTTAAGCTCCTGTAGAAACGACTGGCTCTGTTCTGCTAATTTTCCCTCAGAAAGCACCATGTTTTCAGGAATATCTGCTGAAGTAGGAAGGATATCGAAGGAATGATATAGGATTAAACGGTCAACACCTAACTGCACACCCAATTGAGCCGCGTATTTCGCTGCATTGTGGGCAGATTGAGAGAAATCGGTAGCTAATATAATGGTCTCCATGATCTTTTTTTGTAAAACTAAAGTATATGCTTTTATTGTCGTATGACTATAGACAGGAAACTATATGATTTTAATCAGTTTGGAAATAAAGGCTTAATGTTACCAAAGCGGCTGCTATTATCCTTCCCGGAAAATCCACCTGATCTATCAGTTCAAAGATTAAAGAGTGCTGGGATTAAAATTAGGGGCTTCGGTTGATTCCAAAGCCCCTAAACACTCCTTTATTTTTCCTTCGCCAGCATTATCTGTTTCAGGTTCAATGGGTATATTCTCAGGCTTTTATACCACCCCATATAAAAGAGTTTCATTAGTATAACAACCTCATGCTGCTTTGGTTTTTATTTATTTTATATTTTATTAACATAAATATAACCATTCTAATGATCACTTTTTTTAATCTGACTGACAATATTCCATTATTCATCCCTTAAACTGCTCACTGGATTGGCCATTGCCGCTTTTATGGACTGATAGCTTATAGTTAAAAAGGCGATCAAAACAGCGATTACCCCTGCTAGAACAAAAATCCAGAGGTTAAGATCCGTTCGATAAGCAAAAGAGGCCAGCCATTCGTGCATACCAAACCAAGCAATCGGTATGGCGATGACAATAGCGATGAATACTAAACGCAGAAAATCAAAAGCCATAAGTTGGATGATTTTGAGTGTACTGGCCCCCAAAACTTTACGTATCCCTACTTCCTTGGTACGAACTTGTGCAGTAAATACGGTTAAACCTAACAACCCAAGACAGGAAATAAAGATAGCTATTGCCGAAAAGTAATCAAACAAAGCGGCCTCATGTAATTCGCCTTGATAGAGGTAGTTAAATAGTTCATCCTGAAAAACGTAAGTAAATGGATATTGCCCATTATATTGCTTAAACTGCTGTTCAAGAGCCTTTACTGCATTTTCGGCTTGGCTGGTGGTTGTTCGGACCTGGATGACATTAGCCTTTTCAGGCGCATAATAAAAAACAGCAGGATGTATTTTTTCTTTCATTGAATCAAAATGAAAATCTTTCACCACACCGATAATCGTTCCGTCCTTATCCCACATACGGAAACGCTTGCCTATAGGATTTGTCATTCCAGCCTCTCTGACTGCTGTTTCATTTAGGATAAAATGATTACTATCAGCCGGCATTCCACTAAAGTCATTCCCTTCAACAAGCTTCATTTTATAAAAAGATAAAAAATTGGCATCAACTGCCACTGGGTAAGTAATGAAAGTAGAGTTTGGCTGCTTGCCATCCCAATCATTACTGCCGGTTATGTTCCCTAACCACATGATATTTCCCATCGAACGGGTTACAGCTTCTACTCCCGGCTGTTTTAACAGTTCTGTTTTAACCGACTCGTAATGCGCTGTCATATCCCGCATACCACTTCCAAAGACTTGTTCTTTGTCATACCCCAAATCTTTAGTCCGCATGTAATTGAGCTGTTTGGTAATCAAGATGGTGCTAGCAATCAACACCACGGAAAAAACAAATTGGACGACAACCAATATCTGGCGAAAAAGCACATCCCCAATGGCATTGGAAATCCGGCCTTTCAGTGCTTTCAAGGGTTCAAAAGAAGACAACAACAAGGCTGGATAAATACTGGAAGCGAACAATGTACTTCCTAAAGCCGTGATAAAAATTACCCAAAAATTTTTATCGGTAAAATCCAAAACCAATTCTTTGCCCGAAAGCTCATTGAATAAAGGCATTAAGGCTTTCATAAGTACTACAGCGAATAGCGCAGCAAATAAAAACAGAAACAACGTCTCTACCATAAATTGAAAAAACAATTGTCTTCTGCCTGCCCCGATAATCTTGCGCATGCTGACTTCCTTAGCCCGCAACATCGACCGTGCAGTCGAAAGATTAACATAATTAATACAGGCAATGATAAAGATGACCAAAGCAATAGCAAAGAAAATCTCCACGGTCTTCATGCCACGATCTGTTCCATCGGCATGGTATAGATGACTCTTTGAGATAGGCTGTATCAGATATTCAACATCAGTATCATCCGCCTTATGAGCAATATGTATAGCAAACAATTGCTTACTTAGCACAGTCAAGGAAGTTTCCGGCTTTAACAACAAATAGGTTTGGTAATTGAAATTGATAAAATCATTCATTACATCATGCCCATGCAATAAGCGCTCATTATTGATATAATAGCTTATCGGCAACATCATATCAAAATTGAAGTTAGAATGGTGTGGAAAATCAGCAATAACCGCTGTAACGATCAATGGAATGCTGTCATTAGCCATCATCGTTTTTCCGACAGCATTTTCATTGCCGAAATATTTACGGGCAGCCTTCTCTGTGAGTACAATAGCGTTATTGGCAGCAAAGGGTTTTTCCGATGTCCCCTGTATCATCGGCAAATCAAAAATAGTGAAGAAGGAAGGATCTACATATACGGCATTTTCATTGCCAAATACCTTATCCTGATAACGAAAAAGTGAAAAATCATTCACTGAAGTAATCCTTACCTGATCAATCACTTCGGGCAGTTGATCTTTGGCCAAAGGCCCCATTGGGGCAACATCAACCGTCCAGATTTGTTTACTCGAGCCCGTACCTCCAAAGAGCTCCATTTTATAGATATGAGCTGCTTTTGGGTAAAAACTGTCAAAACTTAGTTCATCCTGTACCCAAATCAAAATAAGCGTACCAATGGCCAATCCAACTGTCAACCCAAAAATATTGATGAAAGAAAAAAATTTACTCTTCCAGATATTACGCCAAGCTGTTTTAATATAATTCTTCAACATCTGCTTTCTATTTAGCTATATGGTTTTATTTCCTTCAACTATATTGCCATATACTAAAACCTGCTTATTATCGATTTAAGGCATTCCTTAACGAATAAAAGTGTTCGCATACGAACACTTACTTGCACGATAACGAACAACATCCTTGTACTAGGTATTTGCTCATTACTTTTTGATACCTTCGTCTATTATGGTAAGTCAATCACTACAAAGATTGCAATTTTTATGCGATCATATCCCTGCATTATTGATGAAAATGGATGAGGAAACTTTCTCCTATAAAACCAACCCAAATAAATGGAGTAAAAAAGAAATTCTTGGACATTTAATTGACAGTGCCACCAATAATCACCACCGCTTCGTACGTGGGCAATTTGAACATATACCCTTAATTACTTATAACCAGGATCAATGGAATATGTACAACTATTACCAACAAATAGCAACCAAACAATTGATCCATTTTTGGGAGGCATATAACAGACAACTATTGGCCGTTCTGTTACAACTCCCTGCATCTTATTATACTCAACTAGTGAATACCGGAGCGCAAAATTGTACCCTTGCTTTTTTGGTGCAAGATTATGTGACCCATTTGGAACATCACCTGAAACAAATCATATCTTATTAAAAATTAAATGGTCTATATCTCATTGAGGCAACAGCAATAAAAACTAAATAAAATAGCATTTTAATTTTAATACTAAAATTTTTAGTTATAAATTTGCTGTTCAAATAGATCATACTATGGCTGTCCTATCCTCAGACAAACACAACATACTCAATCAGTTGAAGAAGGATATTTTACGGTTAGAGGGTTTTAATCCGCCGAAAAATCATCATAACCGCATAGGTATCGGACCAGTAGAAAAGGCTTTTCCAAATGGTATTTTCCCTTCTGGTGCCATCCATGAGTTTGTGAGCACAGCTGCAGAACAGGATGCAGCTTCCTGTGGCTTTATCTGCAGTTTATTGGCAAAGCTGCTAAAAAAAGATGGCATTTGTGTATGGATCAGTATGAACAGCCTATTATTCCCCCCTGCTTTGAGCAGCTTTGGCCTTACCGCAGACCGGATTGTTTTTGTACAAGTGCAGCGACATCAAGATGTTTTATGGGCTATGGAAGAAGCCCTGAAATGCAAAGGATTAATGGCAGTAGTGGCAGAAGGACGCGAGCTGGATTTTGCACAGTCGAGAAGATTGCAGCTCGCTGTAGAAAAAAGTAAAGTAACCGGTTTTATACTTCGTAATACACCTCGTAAAATGGGAGCAACAGCATGTGTAGCACGCTGGCGAATTACACCTATTCCAAGCGAACTTGAGGAAGGGATGCCTGGTTTAGGTTTTCCACGATGGGAAGTAGAATTGCTAAAAGTACGTAATGGTTCTCCGGGAAAATGGCGATTGGAATGGTCGGAAGAGCAATTCATCCCGTTTGGTCAGCAAATAAGAACGAACAGTTTCATCGCTTCAGAACGGAAAATAGGATGACTCATGAAAAAGCATTTCGTTTCCATATGGTTTCCCTATCTCACAACCGATTGGTTATCCATCCGACGACCGGCCTTACGCCAGGTCCCTTTTGTTTTCGCTGCACCGATACATGGCCGCATGCTCATTACGGCAGTCAATCCGCTTGCTAAAACACAAGGAGTATCCACCGGAATGGTAGTAGCCGACGCCAAAGCCTTTGTGCCTGGTTTAGAAGTTTTTAATGATCGGCCACAGCTGGCCATCAAGCTATTGAAAGCAATTGGTTTTTGGTGCATCCGCTACACGCCTATCGTAGCGCTGGACGGCATGGATGGATTAATACTGGACAGCAGTGGCTGTACCCATCTATGGGGTGGAGAAAGTACATACTTAAACATGTTGAAAGTCCGATTAAAGGAAAATGGTTATCATGTACAGCTTGCTCTAGCTAATACCATTGGTGCAGCCTGGGCTATGGCACGTTTCACCAAGGAATCGCTCATCTTGGAAAACGATAAACAGAGAAAAGTTTTACTTACTTTACCCCCAGCTGCACTCCGTTTGGAAGCAGATACGGTTCGGCGTCTCCATAAATTGGGGCTAAAAACCATCGGCAGCTTTATGGGAATGCCTCAATCGGTACTCCGGCGACGTTTTGGAGAGGAGTTATCGTTAAGATTAAGACAAGCCTTTGGTCAGGAAGAGGAATTTATCTCGCCATTAAAACCTTTGGTTCCCTATGAAGAGCGTCTTCCCTGCCTGGAACCCATTTGTACCGCTACTGGAATTGAAACAGCTTTACAACGTCTGTTGGAAACTTTATGCAAACGACTTAATGGTGAAGGAAAGGGCTTGCGGGAGGCTGTTCTAACTAGCCATCGTGTAGATGGAAAAATCTTAAGAATAAGTATCTGTACCAGCAAAGCTTCTGCACATATCCCACATTTATTCAAACTCTTTGCCTTACAAATTCCTAAAATTGAACCGGAATTGGGTATTGAACTTTTTGTACTGGAAGCACTTAAAGTGGAAAAGGCCGATTCTGATCAAGAGACCTTGTGGGCCGGCACAGCTAGACTCGAAAATAAGGAACTGTCCGAATTACTTGATCGCCTGACAGGGAAGACAGGCAATTGCACTATCTGCCGCTACCTGCCGGATGAACATTACTGGCCTGAACGAGCCACCCGTCAGGCTTCCTTTATCGGCGAACAGCCTAATACCGTCTGGCCTAATGACAAGCCAAGGCCAACCCGTTTACTGGCTACACCCGAACCGATCGAGGTAACGGCTCCCATTCCGGATTATCCCCCTATGGTGTTCCGCTATAAAGGAGCGGTCCATCCGGTCAAAAAGGCAGATGGCCCAGAGCGGATAGAACGGGAATGGTGGATCGACGCAGGGGAACACCGGGATTATTATGCGGTGGAAGATGATCAAGGCCGTCGCTACTGGCTGTTCCGCTCTGGCCATTATGAGGACGGACACCCACAACGCTGGTATATCCATGGATTTTTTGCTTAACGCTTATGTCATATTCCGAATTACAGGTCACCTCGAATTTTAGCTTTCTACGCGGAGCTTCCCATCCGGAGGAACTGGTGGAGCAGGCAGCAAAATGGGGCTATACGGCCATTGCCTTGACTGACCGGAACAGTTTTGCAGGTCTGGTGCGTGCCCATGTGGCTGCCAAAAAACAAGGCATACGTTTCATTCCGGCCTGCCGATTAGATCTAATGGACGGTCCGAGCCTATTGGCTTATCCGACCGACAGGGAGGCTTATGGACGGCTATCCACCTTACTCACAACAGGTAATCTCCGCGCAGAAAAAGGACTATGCCATCTTTATAAGACCGATGTGTACACATACAGCCAAGGCATAAAATTCATTGTCGTCCCACCCGACAAGTTGACGGACACCTTTCAATTGGATCCTACTTTTGTGCGGCATGTGGAAGAATACCGAGAGGCCTTTGGACAGGAGTTGTACCTCGGCGCTACCCGTACCTACCAAGGGGATGATGCCAAAATGCTATTTCGACTGGAACAGTTGGGCCGAAGATTGACTGTTCCTATGGTAGCTTTGGGTGACGTACATTACCATGATCCATCGCGCCGCGAATTGCAGGATATCCTAACCTGCATCCGCGAAAAGTGCACCATCCATACTGCCGGATTTAGGTTACATCCTAATGCCGAACGTTATCTCAAACCGATCGATGAAATGCGCCGCTTGTTCCGGCAATATCCGGAGGCCATCCGGTATACGGAAGAGATTGCAGCAGCCTGCCATTTTTCATTGGACAACCTACAATATGTTTATCCGGAGGAACTGACTTCCGAAGGGCGAACCCCGCAGGAAGAACTGGTACAGCTCACGTGGAAAGGTGCCGAGGAAAAATTAGGTGAGGATGATTTAAAAAAGTTCAGCCAAAATATAGCAGATGAACTAGCCTTCATCGAACGGAAAAACTATGCTTCTTATTTTCTGACGGTACATGATTATGTCCGTTTTGCTCGCGAAAAAGGAATTTTATGCCAAGGCCGTGGTTCAGCCGCCAACTCGGTGGTCTGTTATTGTCTGGGTATTACTTCGGTGAGCCCGGCGAAAACCAAACTGCTTTTTGCCCGATTCATGTCGGATGCCCGCGATGAACCACCGGATATTGATGTGGATTTCGAACATGAGCGCCGCGAAGAGGTCATTCAGTATATCTATGAAAAATATGGGCGCGAGCGTGCGGCTATTGTCGCTACCGTTACCCAAGAACGGACAAAAGGTGCCTTACGGGATGTAGGCAAGGCCATGGGTTTATCCATGGATGCCCTGGCACGCCTGTCGAATACCATTGGCAGCCATTGGGATGATCTGCTGGACGTAAAACGCTTTGCCGAACAGGGATTTAACCCGCAGGACCCACATTTTAGAAAAATATTGGAATTGGCAGAGCAGCTGAAAGGTTTTCCCCGGCAATTGGGCCAGCATACCGGTGGTTTTGTTATTACCCAAGGAAAGCTACATGAACTTTGTCCCATCATGAATGCCCGCATGGAAGATCGCACTTGCCTGGAATGGAACAAGGATGATCTGGAAGCACTGGGATTCCTAAAGGTAGATGTTTTAGGACTAGGTATGTTAACTTGCCTTCGGAAGGCCTTTGATTTGGTTAAACAGCATTATCATAAAGAACTCAGTTTAGGCAATATTCCGCAGGATGATACCGAGGTATATGAAATGATCAGTCATGCCGATACACTTGGTGTATTCCAGATCGAAAGCCGAGCACAGATGTCCATGCTGCCGCGCTTAAGACCAAAAGATTTTTATGATCTGGTGATTGAAGTCGCCATTGTCCGACCAGGCCCGATACAGGGCGACATGGTGCATCCTTATTTACGGAGACGCAATGAAGAAGAGCCTGTTGACTACCCTTCTGAAGAAATCGAGGGCATTCTCGAACGTACCTTAGGTGTACCGCTGTTTCAGGAGCAGGCCATGGAAATTGCGATCGTTGCAGCAGGCTTTACTCCCGCTGAGGCAGACGAACTCCGCAGGAGTATGGCCACTTTCAAAGCCAAGGGAGAGGTAAGCCGCTTTCGTAAAAAAATGGTAGACGGCATGGTAGCTAAAGGCTATACCGAAGATTTCGCATCGCGTGTATTCCGACAATTGGAAGGTTTTGGAAGTTACGGGTTTCCGGAAAGCCATGCAGCCTCTTTTGCTTTATTGGTGTACGACTCTTGCTGGCTTAAATGCCATTACCCTGAAGTATTCGCTGCGGCCTTATTGAACAGCCAACCTATGGGTTTTTATCAACCTGCTCAAATTATCATTGATGCCCGTAAGCATGGTGTAACCGTACTGCCTGCCGACATTAATCATTCCCAATGGGATTATACGTTAGAAGCCCAACCTGGAGAGCGCTGCGCGCTACGTTTGGGTTTCCGGCAAATTAAAGGACTGGGAGAAGAGGATATGCACTTGTTGGTGCAGGCGCGCGGCAGTGGCTATACATCGATCATCTCTTTGGTGGATGTCGGCATATCGCTCACAGCTATGGAAAAATTAGCAGATGCGGATGCTTTTTGTTCATTGGGGTTTGACCGTCGGCAGGCTTTATGGGAGGTATCAGCCTTAGCTGATAGGCCGATCGCTTTATTCGAAGGGCAGCCATCGGCCAGCCTAAGAGAGGAGCAGATTGCTTTACCACTGATGCCCCACGGCGAACAGGTATTACAGGATTATGCCGCCACCTCCCTCTCGCTTAAAGCGCATCCGGTAAGTTTCCTGCGCGAAAAGCTTAACTTGCTGCATGTTGTCCCTACAGGTCAACTATCTACACTAAAAAATGGTATGTTCGTGAAAGTCTGTGGCCTCATCACCGTCAGGCAACGGCCAGCCACCTCCAAGGGAGTGCTGTTCATTACCATCGAAGATGAAACGGGCTTTGCCAACCTGGTGGTATGGCAAGACCTTTTCGACCGGTACCGAAGAGAAATCTTGCAATCGAAGCTGCTCTTGGTAGAAGGTCAGCTGCAAATAGAAGGCGAGGTCATCCATGTGGTGGTCAAACGCTGTTTTAATCTCAATGGATTGTTACGTGGTCTAGCTGCGACCGGAGAGGAAGATAGGGTTAACGACATCTTCTACAAAGGGAGGAATTTTAAATAAACAGCCAATATATCATTCGCTTTTAGAAACTCCTTAGTATTATCCACATATATATCCAAAACGTTCGGTCAAAATAAACGAAAAAAAAACTATTGGGAGATCTATTGGTTAAATAAGTCGGGTTATGCGCTTCGATGTAAGTTGTGCTCCATATAAATAGTAAAAGTTAATTTTTCGGAACTATAACGCATGTATTATTGGACGACAGAAATAAAAGCAATAGATCCAAGCGACGGAGTGCTTAAAAAATGGGCCGGTCCGAATGTACCTGGAATTAATGAGTCTGATGCAAAACATTATCTGGAAACACATGAACTAGGGTATTGTGAGATATCAGGACAGTTAATTGCTGAAATCCCCTGTGAAGAAGAAACAGGAGAAGCAGACTTCAGCAGCATGATCAGCTATGAAAACCTCAATTAGCCTTTAATCTTTTTTTGCCTTATTTTCTGTTTTTATTTTCTTTAAAAATTGATCTTCCAGATCGGCTATCGCCTGATCATATCCTTTCCGATCCACAAATACCTTCGGGTTATAAGGATCACCTGGTTGATGTTTACGGTGAAGACCGAATTGACTGGCATGAGAAGCCAACCAGATATCAAAGGAAAGCTGCTTCATGGCGTTGAAAGTATAACGATAATCACCTTCGATTTCAGGATATGCAGAAATAGCTGAGAACTTTTCGTCGGTAACTATACTAGGTAAATTGGCAATCAGTACCCGATACGTCTTTTTCTCATCGCTGGTGTCTAACAGAAAACTGCACGATCCTTTAGTATGGCCAGGATGATGAAGCATAATCAGTTTGGTATCACCTAAAGCGATGGTATCGCCATCATGCAATAAACGATCGGCCTGAACGGGTTCATAGGTACTTTCGCTGCCACCCAAAGCATAATCCGACCTACCACCATCAGCCATTACCAGAGCATCAGCAGCATCTACTATCATTTTGGCTCCCGTTATCTTTTTTAGGGCAGCCATTGCACCCATATGATCATAATGTGCCTGGGTGGTCAATACTATTTTGGTGTCCTCTAAACGAAAACCTAAAGTGGCCATGTTATTTTTAATCATTTCTTTGGAATCCGCTAGTCCTGTGTTGATCAGTATATTTCCCTGGGGAGTCGCCACAAGATAGCAAGCCAAATCATAGGTTCCTACATAATATAAATTTCCAACAATGCGAAATGGCGGATAGGGCTTTGACCATTCGGGCGGCGTATTGATCGGTTCAGCAATATTTTGGGTAAAACCCCAAAAGTAGGTCAGTAATAAAATAAAAACAGAAAAAATCGTTTTAGATGGGCATGTGAACATACGCAGTAAAAAGTAAGCACAAACCTAATAAAAAAGTCATCATATTATAAAACAAAACGATAGGTAAAGCCGTTAAAAAATTGCTAAATTAGCCCTATATAGTCAATAGTACCAAAATAAGCTTATAATAAAGGACATCGAACAAATTATTGATTTAAATTAAACCAATTGATCATGAACACCAAAATGAACAGGATATTTTCTATCCTCCTTTTTGTAGCGTTGACAGCCAATGCCTACGCCCAGCAACAGGCCAGTCCTGCTAAAACTGCCGAAGGTAAAATCGGCGAAGCCAATGTATCCATTACATACAGTAGTCCGAGTGTAAAAGGTCGCACCATTTGGGGAGAACTCGTTCCTTACGATAAAATATGGCGCGCCGGGGCCAATGCAGCAACTGTTTTTGAAACAGATAAAGATTTAAAGGTAGAAGGAAAAACGTTACCCGCCGGAAAGTATAGCATATTTGCTATTCCTAGCAGTGTTTCCTGGACAATTATCTTCAACTCGGAAACCGGACAGTGGGGAATAAAGCGTGGTGGTGATGCCAATTTAGACCGCAGTAAGGATGTATTAACGGTATCCGTAAAACCAGTTGCCAATAAAATGACAGAGAGCTTGACTTACGAAATCAACAAAGATGGTATTGCGCTACTTTGGGAGAAACTAAAAGTGCCTGTTAAAATGCAATAAACGATCCTTCCCCTGTTCTATATGGTTTACCGACCAATAGACAGGGCTTTCCTCCTATTCCAACGAGTCATTACTGTAGCGTTTCGCTGATAACTAACGTTTATCAAGCAAACAGTTTTAATTAACTCTCTTTTAATTAACCGCTCATGACCAAAAAACTCTTACTATTCTTCCTTTTCATTGCCTGCGGTATTGCGTCCTGTTCAGACGAAGGGGAAATATCAACCGATGTTCCTGCAAATATTCAGGAAATTATGAACGAAAAAAGCTGTCAGCGTGACGGACCCGTTACCGATGTGATTATTACTGTATACTTGTGGCGGGGCCAGCAAGTCTATGTGGTGAGTTCTATTTGTCCCGTCTGCTATTCCGTTCCGTTTCTTTATGATGAAAATGGTAACCAGATACAATTGGAAGAAGGTTACACCTTGGATGATTTTAAGGAAGAAGCCAAGTGGAGCAAAGAAATATGGCGCTGCTCGGAAGACAGTTAAATCCTATTTCTTTTGTTCGATAGCGTACACTTCACTGTACGAAAACGAACAGCACATCAACAAAAAACACACAACAGCACATTAAAAATCAGGTATTTACAAATTTGGACTCGTTTATGTTTAGGATGAAACGAGGCACTCATTAGTGCTTTTTTTCGTTAACTTATTCTATATGCTAAAGAACTACATCAAAATTGCCTGGCGGAATCTACTAAAGAGTAGGGGCTATTCCCTGCTGAATATTGGAGGTCTAGCAATTGGCATGGCTGCTGCCATGTTGATTTTGCTTTGGGTGCAAAATGAAATGAGTTTCGATCTGTTCCACCATAAAAAAGATCGTTTATTTTTATTGGCAAACCGTGCAAAATGGAACGATAAAATTGAAGTGTGGTTTTCTACACCTAAACCACTCGGACCAGCGATCAAAAATGAGTTTCCTGAAATAGCTAACTACAGCCGATATTCCACTGGTCAAAATTTTCTTTTTACCGTTGGAGAAAAAAAATTAAAAGGTGCAGGAGCCTTTGTTGATTCGGCCTTTTTAAACATGTTTGACTTTAAGCTGTTATCTGGAGATAAACAACATATCTTACGTACGCCAACAGAGATCGTCATTACACAATCCTTAGCCAAACGTTTATTTGGCAATGCCGATGCCTTAGGAAAAACAATCAAAATCGACAGTGTGGATATGGTAACGGTGTCGGGAGTTTTGGCAGATATGCCAGGGAATACACGTTTTAACGACGCAGAATTTTTCTTGCCCTGGAAGTACATGGAGAAGATTGGGTTTTCAGACAATTATTGGAGCAACAATTCCGTACAAACTTTTGTGGAATTGGCCCGAGGTGCAAATTGGCATACCGTTAGCCAAAAAATCCGGGATATTACGAAACGCCACCAGAATTTTGAAGATGATACAGAGGTACTACTTCACGCTTTACCCAATTGGTGGCTCCGTTCTAAGTATGAAAATGGAAAAATTGCTGGCGGGAGGATTGAGATGGTACGCCTGTTTACCGTTATTGCCTGTTTTATCTTACTTATCGCTTGTATCAACTTCATGAACCTTAGCACAGCACGTAGTGAAAAACGGGCAAAAGAAGTGGGTATCCGAAAAGTCGCAGGTGCTTATCGCGAATACCTAATTGGACAATTCCTTAGCGAGTCCATCATTATCGCTGCTATCGCCGGCATTATTGCGATCGCAATTACCTGGCTTACCCTTCCGGCTTTTAGCAATCTCATAAGCCGTAATTTGACTTTAGACTTAACCAGTATCCATTTTTGGTTAACCGCATTAGGCTTTATTTTGATTACCGGTTTACTTGCCGGTAGTTATCCCGCATTTTTTCTTTCCTCTTTTCAACCGGTTAAAGTGTTAAAGGGGACTTTCCGCCAAGCCAGTGCGACTTTCAATTCGCGTAAAATACTCGTTGTAGTGCAATTCAGCATTGCCATTATACTCATCATCAGCACCATAGCAATCCGTCGCCAGATTCAGTATGCTAAAGACCGGGAAAATGGCTATAACCAGAATAACATGATCTACATCTTTGAAGAAGGAGAGGTTGCTAAAAACATTAATCTTATCAAAAATGAATTGACCCATAATGGCATAGCAGAATCTGTAACCCGTAGCAGTTCACCCATCACGGAAGGCTGGAGCAACAGTATGGGTTTCGAATGGGAAGGAAAACTTCCGGATGATAAGACCATTTTTGATCGGTTCTGTGTTGACGAACAAATTGTAAAAACTGCAGGATTAACATTAATTACTGGTCGGGACATGGATTTGAGCACTTATCCTACCGACTCAACCGCAGTATTACTGAACGAATCTGCTGTAAAAGCCATGGGATTTAAAAATCCAATTGGTCAGCTCATTCGAGATAATGGCATAGAATGGCATGTTATCGGCGTCGTCGAGGATTTTATCATCCGTTCACCTTACGATCCAATTGACCCGATGGTTATCGAAGGTGCTCAAGGTTTTTTTAATGTATTGCATATTAAATTTAACCCTTCTTTACCTACCACTACGGCACTAGCCAAAACCGAGGCTATATTGAAACGCTATAATCCAAATTATCCTTTTGTTTATGATTTTGTTGATAAAGCCTATGCCCAGAAGTTCAAGGAATCCGAACAGACGGGTACGATGGCTGCTTTATTTGCCTTCCTTACCATCTTCATTTCTTGTTTAGGTTTATTTGGATTAGCGGCTTATATGGCAGAAAACCGTACCAAAGAGATCGGTGTACGGAAAGTACTTGGCGCATCGGTCTTCTCCATTACTCGCTTGCTTTCTAAAGAATTTGCTTTTTTGGTGCTGATCTCCTGCATGGTATCTTTCCCTATTGCGTATTGGGCATTGGATAAATTCCTACAGACCTATACTTATCGCATTTCGCTCGGCTGGAGCATATTTATTTTTGCCGGTGCGGGTGCATTAGCATTAGCTATACTTACGGTAAGCTCGCAAGCAATAAAAGCCGCTATGGCTAATCCTATACGGTCGCTCCGGGACGAGTAACCAAAGGAGCAGTGGGATGGCTATATTAGCTATTCTAGCCATCCCAAAGGCTGTATCTAATCTAGCGCACCTGAAAAGCCGCTGTTAATTTGGCATTTTCGGAATGATCTCCCAATACAAGTTCATAATTACCTTTATACAATTCCCAGGCATTTTTCTTTTCGTTCCATTTCTTCAGTGCCTCCACGGGAATCTCCAGATGTACAATTTGTTGTCCGCCCTTAGCTACCTGCACCCGCTTAAACTGTTTCAGCTCTTTTAAAGGCATGTTCGGGAGGTCAGGATATTTAATATAAGCCTGAACCACTTCATCACCCGAATAATGGCCGATGTTGTTAATTTGAACGTCGAATGCCAACACATCGTTGTTGGTATAGGACTTGGCAGGCTCCTGCCCCCACGCATAAGCAAACTCTGTATAACTCAAGCCATAACCAAAAGGATATTCTACCGATTTCGCAAAATAGCGATAAGTCCGTCCTTTCATCTGATAGTCCCGGTAATCCGGCAGATCGTGCACCGATCTATAAAAACTGACCGGCAGTTTGCCGGAAGGTGAATAATCGCCAAATAGCAGATCAGCCAAGGCATTTCCTCCTTGTTCGCCCGGATACCAAGCCACGAGTACCGCATCGGCATAAGGTGCTATCTGGGCAATATCCAGATCACTACCACCCGTCACCACCGCGATGATTGGCTTTTTGGTAGAAGCCCGAATGGCTTTTAAAAAAGCAACATGTGCTGCTGGGAAAGTCAGGTCCAGTTTATCGGCCGCATTTCTGGAAAGGAAAGCATCTCCTTCTTCACCTTCCATTAATGGGCTAAGTCCAATAGCGACAATTGTGACATCACTGTCGTCTGCATTATTAATACCCCCAAAATGTGTGGTATCTTCCAAAGTACAGCCCATTTCATATTTAACGGCAATTCCTGGGCCAGCATTCTTACTGATCCCTTCCGCAAAAGTGACCAGATTACTTGACATCCCTCGGTAATTGGCCAATAACACGTCCGCATTGAAAGCACTAGGTCCAGTGACGAACACACTTTTTAAAGCACTTTTATGCAAGGGAAGAACTTGGCGGTCATTTTTCAACAAGACCATACTTTCCCTAGCCATTTTCCGCGCCAACGCAACATGATAAGCATTCCGCACACTGTCCAAGCCATAATGGATATAAGGCGAAGCAGTCGGATCATCATAAAAACCTAATTTAAGCTGGGTAAGCAACAGTGGTTTTAAAGCCTTGTCAACGTCAGCTTCCGTTACCAGTTTTTGCCGGAGGGCCTCCATCAGTTCATCCTGCAAAAGAGTAGAACAATCCAAGTTAACTCCTTTTTTTATAGCTTCCGCCGCTACTTCTACACGTGTAGGAATCACTTTATGGTCGCGCCAAATATTGTCCAAGGCGCCGCAGTCAGTTACCAAATGCCCTTTAAAACCCCATTCATTCCGTAAGATCCCAATCAGCGTCTCGCTGGTATTACAAGGTTCACCGTTCACGCGGTTATACGCACCCATCACCGTTTCTACCCCGGCATCTACCAGACTTTTAAAGGCCGGGAGATAGGTTTCCCGTAAATCTTTATTGCTCACCACTGCATTAAAAGACCCTCTGCCCTTTTCGGGGCCGCTGTGTACAGCAAAATGCTTGGCACAAGCCGCAGCCTTCAAATGTCCCGGATCGCTGCCCTGTAAACCCTGCACAAAGGCTACCCCCATCCGGCCCGTCAGGTAAGGATCTTCCCCATAGGTTTCCTGCCCTCTTCCCCAGCGCGGATCCCGAAAGATGTTAATATTGGGCGACCAAAAGGTGAGTCCGTAGTACTGCCGGTGCCCTGCGCTATCGCCGGTCAGATTATATTTGGCTCTTGCTTCAGTTGAGATGGCATCAGCAACATCCTTAAGCAGCTTATCATCAAAAGAGGCTGCCATACCAATTGCCTGTGGAAACACCGTAGCTTCCCCAGCGCGGGCAACTCCATGCAGGGCCTCATTCCACCAGTTGTAGGCAGGGATTTCCAATCGAGGCACCGATTTGCTCTGGTACCCTAGGAGGGTTACCTTCTCTTCCAAAGTCAACTGTTTTAACAGGTCTGCGGCCCGTTCGTTCCGTGATAAAGCCGGATTTTTATAGGCCGGGACCTGCTGGGCATAAGCTGCCGTAGTTAAACAGCTGCAGCTGATCAGCAGGCAGTATCCGAACCGCTGAAGATGCTTATAGGATATGATATTCTTAGTCATTTTATCATTCATTTTATAATTTTGTGGCCCTGATCGATGGTAGAACCCATTATAAAATTAAAAATCAGTAAAATCCCATTTTCCACGATAAGGTCGCGACACCATCATATTGGCATATGGATCTTCAAATAATTCTTTTTTCGGATCCCATTTCAGCGGCCTCTGCAACTCATAAGCAATATTGGTTACATTACATACCGTCGCCGTGCGATGACCGATTTCTACATCAGCAATTGGGTTTTTACGGCTCTTGACCGCATCAATCCAATCCTGATAGTGGTTATCACTATGGTACACCTTTTTATCTGAAGATTTTAGCTTGGTAGTGGCCAATGCCGTAGGTGTCGAACGGAGAAATTCGCGGGTCACTTCAATTGTTCCGTCCGAACCTATAAATTGTATCCCATTGTCCGTTCCCCAATGTTTATGATTTACCCGAATGCCGTTGGCATAACGGAAGTATAAGCCATCTTCGGCGTTAGGTCGTTCAGGAGGCACAAATTCCACTGGGCCAGAATTATCCATATCCAATGCCCATTGAACGATATCAAACATATGCGCACCCCAATCGGTAATGTATCCACCACCAAAACCGCGGTAATTTCGCCAACCGGCCCAATCCTGGCTTTCGATGGGTGGCGCTAATTCCGGATGGTAAGCCCGGTATAGAGAAGGTCCTACCCAATTATCCCAATCCAGGTAATCGGGTGTAGGCATAGCAGGCAATTCACAGGCCTTTACCGGTCGGCCTACCGACACATTGATTTCCTTAATATCCCCAATATAACCATTCTTCACCAAATTGGCAGCATCCCGGAAGACCTTCATGGAGCGCTGCATGCTTCCGGTTTGGAATACCCGTTTATATTTCCGGGCAGCATTCACCATAGCCCGCCCTTCAGCTACCGTAGCAGCCAAAGGCTTTTCACAATAGATGTCTTTACCAGCCTTTGCCGCATCTACGGCCATTTGGGCATGCCAGTGATCGGGTGAAGCAATCACCACCGCATCAATATCTTTTCTTTCCAGCAATTCGCGGTAATGGGCGTAGCGGTCTACCTGGGTAGCGGTCTTTTTTGCGTTTTCGGCAATCGCTGATGAGACAAATTTTTTCAGCTTTTGCTGATCGACGTCGCTTGCCGCCAAAACGATTGTTTCCGGACATTTACTAATTGCTCCCAACAAATAGCTATTCTGTTTGCCTGTACCGATAAAACCCAAATTAATACGGTCACTGGGTGCAACAAACCCTTGTCCGCCCAACACATGCCGGGGCAGAATAGTAAACCCCGCTGCCCCTATTAAAGTGCTTTTAATGAAATCTTTTCTCTTCATCTTATTCAAAGTTTAAAATATGTACGGATTAGCGTTATTTTATTTATGGTTATGGAAATATAAAGGTATAAGCTTTTCCCTTCTCGGTCATAAAATCATACAACTTCGTATCCCTCCCGGCAACCGTTTGCAGCGCTCGAACATCCGCAGCTTCTGATAACAGTGGCTCGGCTACAAGCACTTGGCGATAATAAGGATTGCTGTTCTCTCCCGAAGCTTCGGTCAAGCTTACCTTGCTCTTTGGCTTCATGTCGCCATGCAAGCGTATTCGGCAATTACCACCCAAACGGGAAAAAATCACCAGCTTTTTCAATTTCCCATCTTCCCACGCCATATCCTGTATAACAAAACCACCACGGGCCCGTAGGCCAGATACTCGTCCGGATGACCAGACTTGAGGTAAGGCAGGCAATAGGTAAATAAAACCATCATGGCTCTGCATCAGCATTTCGGCAATACCGGAAGTACAGCCAAAATTACCATCGATCTGAAAAGGCGGATGCGCATCGAAGAGGTTCGGGTAACTACCCCCGCTTTCTGCCTTATTTTGCGCGGGCGACAATTGATCTTGCAATAAGCGAAATGCGTGATCGCCATCCAGCAATCTCGCCCATAAATTGACCTTCCAGCCCATCGACCAGCCCGTTGACTGGTCGCCCCGGTAAATCAGCGAATTTTTAGCGGCATTAAACAGCCGGGTATCCCGGAAGGGAGAAATTTGCGCCCCCGGATAAAGGCCAAATAAATGCGAAACATGGCGATGTTTATCCTCCTTGTTGTCCCAATCTTCCAACCATTCCTGCAACTGGCTTTCCTTACCGATCTGCATGGGTGGCAGGCGATTTTTCAACTGCTGCACTTGTGCGGCATAAGCCTGATCGCGCTGTAAGGTAGCCGATGCTTGGATCAAGGCATCAAAAAGTTCGGTGAGGATTTGGTTGTCCATCGTGGCTCCGGCTACCAGGCCAAAACCGGGATGCACGGATGGCCTGTTCTCAGGCGATACTGAAGGGCTGACCACTAACCAATGATGTTTAGGTTCTTCCACCAGAAAGTCGGCATAAAACTCCGTAGCGCCTTTTAAGGCCGGATAGACAGATTTCAGATAGGCCATATCACCATTGTATAGAAATTTCTGCCATAGGTGTAATGTGAGCCACGCCCCTCCCATAGGCCACATTCCCGAATTGGCCCCATCGATCATGCCTGTCATCCGCCAAAGGTCTGTATTATGATGGGCAACCCATCCTTTCGCACCATACATCACTCGGGCAGTCTGTTTCCCGGTAATAGAAAGATCCTTAACCATTTGTACCAAGGGCTCGTTCATCTCGGTCAGATTTGTGGGTTCCGAAGGCCAATAATTCATCTCGGTATTAATGTTAATGGTGTATTTACTATCCCATGGCGGGTCCATCTTATTGTTCCAGATGCCTTGTAAATTGGCCGGTTGACCGCCTGGCTGTGAAGAGGCTATCAACAGGTAACGTCCATATTGAAAATAAAGCGCAACCAACTGCGGATCGGAACGTTGACGGAACTTCGCTATTCGGATATCTGTAGGGTCTTTCATAGCTTCGGAAACGCCAAGATCTAATTTCACGCGGTTAAAATAGGATTGATAAGCCTCTACATGTCTTTTCCATAAGATCATATACGATTTATTCCAAGCTTTCGTCAGATAATCATGACAACGTTGGCTTTCACTGGCATTTAAATTCTGGTAATCGATAAAATTGGTAGCAATGGATAGGTATAAAACTACTTCATCAGCATCCTTTATATCAATACTATCCTGTCCCAGCACGCGCACAGCTCCACCCTTATTTTTGATTTTTACCGCGGCCTGAAATTTCACTTTACCTTCAATGCCTTCCCTATTACTCGTGATACCCGACAGATATAACCCATCGGAATCGACTTTCACTATTGAGCGTTGTTCCGAACAAAAGGACGCTGTAAAATTTAGGCTTTTTGCCTTATCTGCTGTAAGGCGAATGACCATCACCTGATCGGGGATAGAGACCCATACTTCACGTTGGTATTGGGTATCTCCTACTTGATAACGAGTTGTCGTAAGCGCTTTACTAATATCCAGTTCCCGATAGTAATGGGTATAGTTTTCATGTCCCGGAAAATGCAAGAGCAGGTTGCCTACCGGTTGAAATAGCATACCTTGACTACCCTGCGATTTGATATCGCTGTTCGTCAATTCGGTTGCCTCTTTGTACTTCCCCTCAAACAACAACTGACGCACTTTAGGAAGCGCCCGCAAGGCTTTGGGGTTATCATTACGATAAGGACTTCCACTCCAAACGGTGGATTCGTTCAGGCTGATCTTTTCCGTTTCCGGATTGCCATAAACCATCCCGGCCACCCGGCCATTGCCAACGGGCAGGGCAGCTTCCCAAACCTTCCCGGCTGGCTGCTTATACCACAGTTTCAAACTATTCTCCTGCCCATATGTAGCCCCCTGTATGGCCAAGAGGAAAATGCATCCGGCCAAGATCCCTTGCTTCCTGCGCCAGCTATTCATAAGGTTCGTTAACATTCCATTTATCATCACAGGTTTTAGTCAATTCCCCAATTTTTATTAGGCTTAGGCCCCATTTCCAGTTCCAGCGTGCCGCCGTTTACCAGGTCTTCATGTGTAAACCAAGGTTTGTTCAGCACCTTTCCGTTCAGTTTGGCGCTTTGGATATACTTGTTTTTCACCGATGCCTGATGCGCGAGCAAGGTAAACGTTTTGCCGTTGTTTAATCGGACAGCCACTTTTTCGAACAGTGGGCTGCCAATCGTATATACCGGTTTTCCCGGTGTTACCGGATAAAAACCCATGGAAGAAAAGACCACAAAGGCAGTCATGCCTCCGCCATCCTCGTCACCAGGGATGCCAAAGATATTGTCCTTAAACCAGGTATCAAGCAGAATGCGGACACGTTTTTGCGTTTTCCAAGGTGCATCAGTAAAATTATACAGATAAGGAATGTGGAAGCTCGGTTCATTCCCCATGGAATGCTGCCCGATCAGGCCTGTTGCATCGGGGAACTTAGCATTAAATTCGTATTTACTTCTGCCCAGTCCTTCGCGAAACAGCTGGTCGAGATGGGCTTCAAACTTGGCTTTGCCGCCATTCAGTTCGATCAGGCCAGGAATATCCTGCTGCACCTGCCAAGCGTAAGTCCACCCGTTATTTTCATCATAATAATCCCTACCGCCCATGCCACCATCAAATTTCGGATCAATCTCAATCCAATTGCCATCTTTATCTTTAGGCATAAACAATTGGTGTTCGGCACTCCACAGGTTTTTATAATTAAAAGCTCGATCTTTAAACAACTGATAATCACTCTCCTTTTTCAGTTCCTTAGCCATTTCTGCCAAAGCCCAGTCGTCATAGCTATTCCCCAAGGTTACGGCAACAGCTTGTCTTTTTTCAAAAGGATCTACTAAGGCCACGGTTTCCTTTTCACCGGGATGTAGGGCCGGGAAATACCCTTTTTGCTGATAAAAATCATCCAGCTCACACTTCGGCCCATTCCGCCAGGGAAGCATGGTAGCCTCCGTTGCATTTTTCCGCATGGCTTCATAGGCCTTTTCCACATCAAAATTCCGCAAGCCCTTACGGTAGGCATCTAAAATAGCGATGGTAGAATGAAACCCGTTCATGCAGGCATGATCGCCAAACAATACCGGGAAGGTTGGCAGCCATCCACCCTGCTCATACATCGTCACGTAGGAGTTGAGCATATCTTCTTCCTGCTGTGGGTGCAGGATTGTCCGCAAGGGATGGTGCGCCAAATAGGTATCCCAGGTCCAATCGTCTACATAAAAAGGCCGATCAGTCTGATGGATCTGTTTGTCGAAGCCGCTGTAGTATTGCCCATCTTCTGTAATATCGACCATCCGTTCATAGGTACGGTATAAAGCGGTGTAGAAGGAGCGTTTCTGAGCGATAGTGCCGCCTTCTACCTGAATCTGGTCAATCACATCGGCCCAGGCTTTCCTGCCTTGGTCTTTTAATTGATCGAAAGAAGTGGAACCCAGCTCGTGTTCGTAATTCTTTTTGGCCTGTTCCGGACTGATATAGGACACCGCATATTTAAACTCCACCAAGCTATCAGCATCCGCGGTATAGGTCAGATACACCCGTTTGCCCGGTTCCAGTTCTGCATGTTGTGCCGCAGTGCTGAATGTTCCGTATAAATAGACTTTAATATCTCCATGATAAGTTTCCATACCGGTCACCTCCTGGTCGGAACGGAAAGACCAATTGGAGGCTCCTTGGTTATAGGTACCCAATAAGAGCCGTTTCTCCTTACCTTTCGGGAAATGGAAACGATAGTAACCCACTTTTTTTCCGGGAACAAACTCCACTTCTACCTCATCATCTACCAGATAGGTGGAATAATACCAGGGGCGGGTTTCCTCCAAGTCGCTGTCATAAGGCATTTTACTGTTCCAAGTGGTTTCTACGTGCGCGGCCAGCGAAGGTTTGATGGAGAACGCTTCGCCTAGCCGATGGGATACGATAAGGAGCGGAAAACTGCTGATCCGGTCGTCCAAGGCATCCTGCCGTATCGGAAACATCCGCATCATTTGATTAGGCAATTGTACCGTTGGCCGTGTGGGCTGTAAGAGTTGCCCTACGTTTCCAATGGTAGGGTCAATATAAGATAAGTTATCATCTGCCGTCTGCTCTTCTTTTTTCGGCACACAGGCATCTAACAAGAGGAGAAAAAATAGTAACTTAATAAAAGAAGCGCGCTTCATGTTCATTTATTTTGCACAATGTTTAAAAGTCAATTTTCTTTTAGCGAAATTTTTAAAGTTATTAAATCGCCGGTAAATTCCAACAACAATATTCAACAAGTGTTATTCAGCACTTCTAACAGGCTGCTGTGCTCCATATTGCTTCTGCCCATGAAACCATGTCGCCGCTTGTCCTGTTAACCACAAATAATGGTCGGTGGGTAAATGGTCTGCTATTCCCATAAATTTCATTTGCCCATTTAGGGGAACTTCTTTTTGTCTTGCACATTTAAATATAGCGGTACCCTCATCAATTTCGTCGAACATGGCGACATATAGCGATTGTGCGCCTGCTGTTTTTGCGCCGACCACTTGTTTCCATAAAAAGTCTCCATCTTCTCTTGGAATAGCGTTATAGATCGCAGAATCTTGATGCATATTGCCCCAGCTAAAGCCCGGGAACACCAAGGGTACATAATCCACCCCATTTTTCCGGCACCAGTCCACATCTCCCTTCAACACAGCTCCGGCAATTTGCTGATAGGAACGGCCATTGTAACGACCCACTGCCCAGGGCATAATCACATCGGCTTTCTTGATGAGTTCATGCAGGGCAGGATCGTTTTCCGTATCCCGATCCAGGCTTCGCCAATAGTAAGGAACCCCCAATAAGATAGAAACCTGGCCTTCTGCCTGGAGTTTATCCACCAGCCGGGCGACATCCTGAATACTATATTTCCTGTTATCATTAAAGCCAACACCCCAAATGCTGATCAGGGGTTTGCCATGATGATGTAAAAAAGTGGGATTCTCTTGTTCGTCAAACAGTTTAAATTCCTCATTCAAGGCTTTGATATCTTCCGCCACATAGGCGATATCCTCACTGCGGCAGCCACTAAGGTCATACATGACACTAATAGTCCGTCCATATTTTTTTGCTGCTTTTAGCGCATTGGAAAGGACATGATTAAAATGTCTTCTACCCGAAGGGTTGGAAGGTTTGATTTCACCCACGAAACGTTGCATATGTACGCCGTCCAAACCATATTCCTTCATCCATTTAAAGTGTAAATCGGTGGTTTCTTCATCATAGGCACTGTACATGCGTACAGGCGAACCATCGGGATAAGAAAAAGCCGTGGGATAAGTTTTGGTATATTCCCGCATATCGGGAAAGAAATCTACAGTAGCACAGCCCGGATAAAAACCACCGCATCGGCCTCCCTTTAAATGATACCATCCCCGATGGCTATCATCGCCTTCTGCTGCAAACCAGCCCTGATAGCCAGCCATCACCAAATGGGTATAAGCGGGATAGGCAACATGAGCTGTCTCGCTTTTTGCTTGCTGGTGATCTGTGGTGCTGCCTGAAAGCAGCATAATGAGACACGCACCATATCCTATTAGTTTCTTCATGTTTATAAAGGATTAGTTATGACAATAGTAGGCTCATACGATTAATAAAAGATTAATAGGGGTATTAATTTTCAAAAAAAGAAAAAAACACCTCAATCTTTTCATTTCGTTTAGCTATTCCTGTGTACCCAGGCCTGTTTGTTTTATTTTTTTTGATGGTTCCATCCGGGTTAAAATATAATTTATCTAGACCGACCTAAGCCAATCATTAAACTCCCCATTTTTCTGCGACAGTTCGCTATTATGATAAAAAGCGTACCGTTGGCCTTTATATACTACTACAGCCCCATAATTGGTATAACTATCGGTTGGGTCCATATAGATAGCAACCATCTTGTCCATAAGTCGGATTAATCCAAATTATGTTTATTAGTGGAAGAAGCAAATCTGCAGCAACAGTCTGAACTCTATTTAAAGAAACAAAACTTGGTCGATGATCGATTGGTTAGCTATCATTAATAATGCCATTGGTTTTTGGTTACTGTTGCCGCCTTAAATTTAAAGCAAGTAAAGCAATTTAATCACAACACATTTCGTAGGAATAAGTAAAACTTCATCTACGCTCCAAAGCAAACTTAGATAAAGTTGTTTGTATATACAAGCAACTTTATCTAAGTTTGACAGCAGATATAGGGGTTGCAATGATAGGGATAAATTGCAAACATAAAACATGGAGAGAAAAAAAATTATTGTCGGAATAAGTGGAGCAACAGGTATCCAATATGGAATAAAAGCGTTGGAGCTATTACGCACCTTAGATGTTGAAACCCATTTGATTATCAGCAAAGCTGCTGAACTGGTTCGCAGTTACGAAACATCTTATAAGCACGGCCAACTGACCGCGTTAGCCGATAAGGTTTATGCCACTGCAGATATCGGAGCAGCTTTATCCAGTGGCTCTTTTAAAACGATCGGGATGTTGATTGCTCCTTGTTCGGTCAAAACCATTTCCGAGATTGCGACCGGTATCACCAGCTCTTTATTAACGCGCGCAGCCGATGTGACGCTTAAAGAACGCCGCAAACTGGTATTGCTTTTCAGGGAGACGCCCCTTCATGCCGGTCATATTAAAACGATGCTACAGATCACTGAAATGGGCGGGATCGTCATGCCTCCTGTACCTGCTCTATATATGCAACCACAGTCGATCGACGAAATGGTTACCCATTCTGTCGCTCGTGCGCTGGATTTATTCGGATTCGATTTACCTATTCCGAGATGGAAGGATGATATTTAGACGGTATCTTTTGAGTAGATTCCCTTAAAATGAGATGGGGATCTAATTCTAAATGAACAAAGGTATCGGGAACTTTTCCAAGCTTCAGATCGACCAGCAATTGCTCGATAATTAATTTGGCCATTTCATCCAAAGGTTGTGCCACAGCGGTAATACTAGGTTGAAATAAGCGGAGTACTTCATTATCGTCGAAAGCAATAATACCTACGGAGGGAATCTGAACACCGATCTTCCTTAAAACCTCCAGCCCCTCCACCGCCAAATAATTTGTAGAGAAACAAATACCATCCAACTCCTTATATTTTAACATAAACCGTTCAAACTTAGCTGCCATTTCTTCCTTTCGGCTCTGATAAGGTATATGCAATATAAATTCTTTTAATCCCTTCATCCGAATCAATTTCCGGTATCCCGACAACCTACTTAACATTTGTGTTTGATCAGAATCGGTTGTTACCAAGGCAATATTGGATTTACCACATTGTACTAAATGCGCACAGGCATCAAACATCGCTTTTTCATTGGCCAAACCAATATAATGACAAGAGACCTGAGGCAGGTAGCGGTCAAAGAAAACTACAGGCCTTCCCTCTGCATGAAGTTGACTAATTTCATCTTCCAAACCTTCGGTTGGACATATAATGTAGCCATCCACTCCTCTATCCCTAAACATGTGGATCAATTCTTTAGCCTTCTCCGTTTGTCCGTTCGTGCTACTGTAGATAATTTTATACCCGCTGGTATAGGCTTGTTCCTCTATAAGTGAAGCAATTTGAGAAAAGAACGGATTTCCAATATTTTCTACAATAAAACCAATGGTATTGGTTTTTCCCGTGACCAGTCCGCGCGCTAAATAATTAGGTGTATATCCTACTTCTTTGACATAAGCCAACACTTTTTCTACTGCTTGCGTACTAATCCGCATTTGTTCTGCCTTGCCATTCAATATAAAAGAAATGGTGGTGTTTGACAAGCCTAAAGCTTTGGAGATATCTTTTATAGAAATCTTATTTCTCTTCATCTATATAATGTCTTGCTGGATTCTGGAATTCGGTTACCATAAAGATAATGATTACCCGTCTAAATAAATAATTAATTTTGATATATATGCAAAATCGAGTAAATATCCTACAATCACATTTGAAAAAATTGAAAATATCGGGTTATAGACTAAGAAAAACTATAGTGACGTTTTTACTTCTTTTGATGGCATAGTTCTTGTTATTGATGGTGTAACATATTTTTGTTAATCAATAACTATCCAACTTAAGTAATGATTTTCTCTGTTTTGGCGTTAAGAACAGTATGTAGCATCGCCATTACCTTATTCTTAAATGTGTTAATCTGGAATAGGCCATTACACCTTTTTTCACTTCGTATACTGCTATACACCCTATTTTCCCTTACCATACTTCATTTTCTGTTCATTATTGGCGATATAGGTATTCCTATCGGCTTAATCTATGGCCCTTTATTTTATTTTATTTACTGTACTGTTTTTCAGAAACACACGGACAGAAAGTGGTACCGCTTTCACCTTTCTCCCTACCTTCTATTAAGCACTTTATACCTCTGTTTACAGTTATATGTAAAGATTAGCCCAAAGAACGCCCATGTATTTTTATTTACGTATTATTATCCAACCTATTTATATTTTATGGGATTATCTTTACTCACTTATAACTTATGGATAATCAGCCATATTCCGAATAGATATCTGCCTAAATACTCCCATTTTTATTACCTATTTAAAGCCTTCTTATTAATCGGTCTTGCCGTCGCCTTTCTGATACTCTTATTTGCAACAAAATTTGCAACACAGCTGGATATTGCTTTAGGATTCGATTTAAATGGGTTAATTTATGCCTTACTAGGGATATCCAGTTTTATGTTATTTGGGCATTTTCTTATATCGGGTAAAAAAATCAAAAATCAACGGTCATATTACCAACTGTCACAGCTATTGGAACAACATTTTTTAACGCAGCCAACATACCTCAATCCCGACCTCACCCTTTCTGAGTTAGCCGCTCAGCTGCAAGTGTCCAAATCCGATTGTAAAGCAGCCATAGCGACATTAGGCTACCGTAATATATACCATTATCTAGCCAAATGGCGTGTAGATTATGCCCAAAATTTAATTAAAGCCGACACTTCCCGAAAACTTAAAATTGAGTATTTTGCCCGGGCCTCGGGATTTAAATCAAAAGCCTCGTTTAACCGGCATTTTAGGGAAATAACCGGCTATACGCCTTCTCTTTACCGACAGATGGCTCATAATGCCAACCGTCATGAAGTGGTTATCTAATCAAAGTACTTATGTTTCATATTATTCCTTTACTCATAAATTGGTGCCTGATCGCTATTGTCACAACAGGTTGCGTCAATTTATATATCCGATTTAAAATAGAACGTTTTTCCCCATATGAGAACGTTATTTTAATAGGCACGCTCTTCATCGATGTACATGCTTTACATGTTCTCCTTACTATGGGGCTTTTTCCAGATCGGTCCTTTTATGATTGGGGCTCCCCCTATGGACTCCTCTACGGCCCCCTGATTTACCTAACGATAAAGACCAGCTTATTTCCAACTTATCTAAAAAAAATTGGGCCAATCACTTTGCATATCCTTCCCTTTTTACTCTACTTCATTGGGTATTTGATTGTGATAATACAGGGTAGCAAACCAGGTTTTTTTTATACAATGATCCGGCAGACGCTCTACCCTGCTACGATTATATCCATCTTTTTTTACACTGGATTAAATCTCTATCTGTACCGCAAAAGCGACCTCAAGTTGGTTTCATTGCAGGATCTTTTCACTTCGGTATCTCTATCTCTATTTTTAGCAGCCCTGCTCATCATCGCCGTTACCGTAGTAGATCACGAGAACCACAGTTTATATGCGATACCTCGTTTAATGTTATATCTACTAATGCTTTTCGGAAATAGTGTTATTCTGAAATATTATCTCGAACGTTTAATACTATCAACAACTTCACAAAAAGAATACTCCAAAAAGAAAAATGTAATCCCTTCAGTGCCCTATCAGAAGTCGGGTCTCTCCAATGAAGATCTAGAACAACACAGTATCATTATTAAGTCCATCATGGAAAAGCAGAACATCTATCTCGATCCCTCGTTAAATTTGGAGAAACTTGCGCAATTAAGTGGCATATCCAAACACCATCTTTCGCAAGTCTTTAATGTTTACTTTAAGACCAGTTTCACTGATTTCATTAATCAGAAACGGATAGAATATGCTCTTCTCCAAATCTCCGATTCCGCTAATCAATTATCCATGGAGCAGCTTGCTTTTCAAAGTGGCTTTAACTCAAAAGTATCCTTCTATCGACATTTTAAAGAATATTCGGGAATAACCCCTTCGGCTTATAAAAAGCAAGTACAGAAGAATATCTGATGTTTCATAATTTTGGGGACTACATGTTGCCAAGATTATGAAACACTATTTAACAATGCAGCACCGTTCTTTGTGCCGCCATGAAGGATATAATTGAGATACTTTTAGTAGATGATGAACCGTATAATCTGCTTAGTTTCAAAGCTACTTTTAGGAAAGAATTTAAAGTCCATACAGCTTCATCTGGCAAAGAAGCCTATCAACAACTTGCCGAACATTCTGGAATTCAGATCATCGTAGTAGATCAACGGATGCCTGACATGTTGGGGACAAGCTTGCTGGAAGATCTGAAAGTGATTTATCCCTCTCCTATTCGCATTTTGCTGACAGGATTTCCTGACTTAAAGGTGGTTCTCGAATCTATTAATAAGGGAAATATCTTTAAATTTATCAGTAAGCCTTGGGAAGAGGAAGATATGCGGAAAATTTTGTTGGAAGCCTATTATGAATATAAGAGAAATAGCACCATTCTGGTAAAATACCAGCACTTACAAAAAGCATATACCGATCTCGATAGATTCGCCAGTACCATTAGCCATGACATTAAGTCGCCGTTATCTGGAATATATTCCATGGTTTCGCTTTATGAAAAAATTACTGACAAAGATGAGCAGGTAGTAATCCACAACATCTTAAAGGAAGCTACACAAACATTAAACTCCTACATTTCCCATTTGAAGGATTATTACGAAACCAAAAACGCGGGTACCAGTGTTGATAAGGTCGATATCGCAGCCATAATCCACCAAGTTTATTCCATTCATTTGGCAGAAATACACCTGGCTAATATTCAATTTACCATTGATAATACAATAAACACACCGATTATTACTGACGGCCATTTGCTCTTTATTATTTTAAACAATCTAATCAGCAATGCTATTCGATTTCAAAACCCTGAAAATACAGAAAAGAAAATAAATATTTCAGCGGTATTACGGAATAATTCCCTAATAATTTGTGTCAAAGATAACGGGATTGGCATTCCTATCGATCAACAATCTAAAATATTCGATTTGTTTTTTCGTTCAAGCGAATCCAAAAATGGAAGTGGTTTTGGTTTATATAACGCTAAACAAGCAGCCGATCAATTAGGTGGAACATTGAAACTACATCAATCCTCTATAAACGGAACGATTTTTATTTTATCCGCTCCATTGTCTACTTAACCTGCCGAATACCATATACATCGTAGCTCCTACATAGCGCACATTTTCTCCATCTATCATATGGATCCTTTTAGCTCCCCCTTGAAGCTAATAATAATTAGAAACCTAGAGCATACGCTCACGGCACTGGTTTCTATATATCTAAAATTCCGTCTAATCGCTGACATTTTAAAGTGTGCTCTACCCTGGGAAGTACGCAATAAAGCGGACAGTTTTTCATGTTTTTACAGAAGTACTTTGTTTTTTAATTTTTTATTAAGAAGTTCGCACCGAAATCGATCAATTATAAAATAACTTATTTAAACAAATTATTTATGAAGAAAACCAACTAACAACCATGGAAGCCCACTTACTTGGGTTTAAAGCTAAACCGTTTTAGAAATTTTGATAATTAAATTATGATGTTCAAACAAAACAAACCCATTAAACACATGACACTAACTGGAGGTTTAGTGTTATGCTTTGCTCTTGGCCTGCCTATACAAAATATAAAGGCCTTTGGTTTAGAAAACAGTTCACTATATACCGTAACCAAACATCAGCAAAAAACGATTGTTGGTACGGTTTCCAGTGCTACTGATCAATCTCCTTTACCTGGCGTATCTGTCGTGATAAAAGGAACAAATAAGGGCACGACAACAGATGAACGTGGTCGATTTAGTATCGAAGCAACACCTACCGATATCTTGGTTTTTAGCTACATTGGTTATGTCAGCAGAGAATTAACTGCTGGTAATCAATCCCAAATCTCTGTGAGCTTACAAGATGAAAGTAATAACCTAGAGGAAGTAGTTGTAGTGGGTTATGGCACTCAAAAAAGGAAAGAAGTAACTTCTGCTGTGGCTACAGTAAAAGCAGAAGATTTCAATGCCGGAGGAAGTAGATCGCCAATGGACCTCATACAAGGTAAGGTTGCTGGTTTAACCGTTACCCGCACCCAAGGGAATAACCCGAACTCTTCTGCAGCCATCCAGTTACGGGGTGTTACCTCGTTGTCAGGCGACCGTAGTCCCTTAGTCGTTATTGATGGCATCCCTGGGGGCAATCTTGATCTGCTACAACAGGATGATATCGAATCTTTTGATGTATTAAAAGATGGTTCAGCTGCTGCTATCTACGGCACACGCGCCAATGCTGGAGTTATTTTAATCACAACCAAGAAAGGTAAAGCTGGCGATGCCCGATTTGATTATTCCACCTATTTTCAACGGGAGGCCGTAGCAAAAAAGCCAGACTATCTTACAGCCAGCGAATTTCGGCAACTTATCGCGGATGGATTAATCAATGCTGATCAAGATTTTGGCTATTCCACCGATTTATATGATGAATTGATTGACAAGCAAAACTTAAGTCAATACCACAATTTAGCAGCTTCTGGAGGAAGCGAAAAGACCAATTATCGCGCTTCTCTGTTTTACAATGACGCTAACGGCATCGCCAAGCAAAATGGAAAAGAATCGATAGGTGGCCGTCTTAATATTAATCAGAAAGGATTGCAAGATCGGTTAACACTCCAAATCAATATCGCAACCAATATATCCAAAGCGAATCTTTTAGGAGGCGGTGTTAACGATGATGGCACCACAAATGGCGCCGATTTTGAACAAGCGGTTCAACGTAATCCCACCGCACCGCTCTATAATCCAGATGGATCATTTTATCAAACACAAGCGTATAACAACTATAATCCCTTGTCGAGATTGGCGAATCGGATATTTGAACGCGATCGGGAAAATTTTTCCGGCGATGCCAAATTAACTTTGCAAATTATAGATGGACTTACTGCTTCTACTTTCGCTTCTTACGTACGCGATAATTATAACGATAGAAGATATCGATCAACACAGGATTGGGACCAAAGAGAAGCATCAGAGTATCAGGGAACTGCATTTGCATCAAAAAAGAATTACCTCAACTGGACGAAGACGTCCGAGTCGACAATAAACTTCGACAAAACATTTAACGAAGATCATGCCTTTACCGCTTTAGCAGGTTACAGCTATCAATATTCCACAACGGAAACGTTTGATGTAAATAACAGTGGTTTTACAACAGATGGCTTTCTCGACTGGAACCTTGGTGCTGGAACAGCCATCAATAACACACTATTACCCAGACCTGGGATGGGAAGTTTTAAGGAGGATAATACCCTAGTTGCATTTTTCGGACGTGTCAACTATGCCTATAAAGGTAAATATTATGTGCAAGCTTTGCTTAGACACGAGGGATCCAGTCGTTTTGGAGCTAACCACAAATGGGGAAACTTCCCAGCTGTTTCTGCAGGTTGGACCATAACCGAAGAGGAATTTATGAAAAGCATTCCGCAAATTAATAACTTAAAATTGAGAGTGGGCTATGGGGTAACAGGAAACCAGGGAATTCCTAACTATCAGTCGCTAGTTACTTTAGGTACAGGCGGAGTTTATCCACAAGATGGAGTTTACTACCAAACCTACGGTGCCGCTAGAAATCCAAACCCGGATCTAAAATGGGAGCAAAAACGGGAATGGAACTTCGGTTTGGATTTCGCTTTGTTTGAGAATAAAATTAGTGGTGCCTTCGATGTTTATAACCGATTAACTACCGACTTGTTATATAATTATACGGCGCAGCAACCCTCTTTTGTAAGAGATCAAATTTATACCAATGTAGGTTCATTAAGAAACAAAGGAGCTGAACTGCAATTAACCGCACAAGCCATACGAAAAACTGATTTTCAGTGGACGATTAATTTTACAGCCAATTCGCAGTTTAATAAATTGGAACAACTTTCGAATGATGTTTTTCAGGCAAATTGGCTGGAATTTGGAGGATTACCTTCTCCGGGCAACCTCGGAAATGCTATTCGCTTACAAGAGGGAGGCTCTGTAGGTAATTTTTATGGCAAACGTTTTGCCGGCTTTACAGACGATGGAAAGTGGTTATTTTATAAAGCAGATGGTTCTACAGGTTCAGCTAGTGAAATGAATGAAAATGATTTGACAGTCATCGGTAATGGTGTACCCAAATACCAAGCGTCATTGAGTAATTCGTTCCGCTATAAAAACTTTGATTTGACCCTTTTCTTTAGAGGGAAATTTGGTTTTGATATTTTGAATACGCAAGACTTATATTTTGGTAATAAGAAATGGTTACCAAATAACCTGTTAAAAAGTGCAATTACCACACATGCGCAGTTAAATGATGATCCACAATATTCAGACTATTATATTGAAAAAGGTGATTTTGTGAAACTAGACAACATTACTTTAGGATATAACTTCAAACTGAACACCAAGTATATTCGAAACATGCGTTTGTATGTAACCGGACGAAACATTGCCACCTTTACGGGTTACTCTGGCCTTGATCCGGAATTGCAAGATACCGGATTTGATACAGGGATTGATGGACGTGGATTTTATCCAAGAACAAAATCATGGACGATTGGCTTAAACGTTGGATTCTAAAATTGATGTTATGAAAAACTTTGTTAAAAAAATAGCCATGCTGGGTATTGCCGGTATTACGTTAAATGCAATAAACGGCTGCACAAAGCTGGATGAAAATTTATATAGTGAATTAAATTCCACTAACTTTTACAATAATAAATTGGAAGTAATGCAGGCAGCGTTACGCCCATTTACCCATATGCAAGCTTGGCTGGCGCCAACTGGTCAAAATGGTTACTATTATCACTCGGAATTATCGTCCGATCAGTTAGCCTGGCCGCAAAAAGGCCGACATGGGTATGATGGAGGCGATCACTTTAGGCAACATTACCATACTTGGACCAGTAACGAAGGCCGGATGCGTAACGCTTGGACCTTGATGTGGACAGGCTTAGGTTATGTCAACGCTGCCATTGAAGATTTATCTAAACTAGATTATGCCGCGCTTGAGATTAGCGATTCGGAAATGGAAACCATTTTAGCCGAATTGTATGTATTAAGAGCTTTCCATTATATGAAAATCATGGAATTGTGGGGAGGTGTGCCTATTGTAACTAAAGTCGGAGATCCACTTAACCCCCCCACTGCCTCAAAAGAAGAGGTGTTCAATTTTGTAAAAACAGAATTGGAAACCTATGTACCCAAATTATTACCTTATAGCGAAGAGCTTATTGGAAGAACTACGCAAACCGCCGGTTATGCCATGTTGGCAGAGCTCTATTTAAATGCAGAAAAATGGGTAGGTCAACCAATGTGGGATGAATGCATCGCTGCCTGCGATAAAATCATTAATGGTGAAGCGGGTGGGATAGGTGGAACACCTCAACTTGCACCTGATCTATTACAAACCTTTAGCAACACCAACAGGACAGCTCCGGAAAGCCTGTATCAAGTGGCCTTCAGTAGAAAAGGTGGATGGGCATTCGACTGGGGTGGCTTCTACATGGGTTATGACGCCATGAAAGAGGTATTGGATGTTGGCTATGGTGGATGGAATGCATTTGTGGTTGTACCTACTGCATTTAATGCTTATGCTGAAAACGACCTTCGCAAGAAAGAATGGTTTCTTTTTGGTCCACAATATAAATACGGAACAACCGAACCTGTTTTGGGGTCGGAAGAATGGAATGGAAAACCACTGGTATTTGTAAACAGCATCCGGAGAGAAAGTGAAGGCGACACAACGAGTGAAGGTAGCATGGCAGAAGGGGAAGAAAACAGTGGTGCACGTTTCAATAAATACAAATCAGGAAGGCTTTCCGATGAAAACTACCAAGAGAATAATTATATCCTCTACCGCCTAACCGAGATTTATTTTGATAAGGCAGAAGCACTTATGCGTAAAAATGGCGGCATGGCAACCCCAGAAGCCGTTGAACTGATTAATGCAAGTAGAAAACGTGCCTTTACTGCTGAAGATTGGCCTGCAGCGCAATACACCACTGCAACATTAACTTTAGATGAGTTACTTGCCGAGCGAGGTAGGGAGTTTATTTTTGAAGGAAAAAGACGGACGGATCTGATTCGCTTCGGAAAATATACAACAGCTTCTTGGTGGGATCACGAACCGGATAATGATCCCAATAAAGAGCGCTATCCAATTCCGAATACGCAGATAGCGAACAATCCCAATCTAGTACAGAACCCTGGATATTAATTCACCGGAATTCCATGAGAAGCCGCCTTAAAAATAAGGCGGCTTTTTGTTTTAAACCCATTTTAACTAGCTGATAAATAAACATATCCACCTTTTTCGACAAAACAACAAACCAATTTCATTGTTAAATTTTCAATAAGAACTTTGTTTTTTAATTTTTTATTAGGAAGTTCGCAAAGTCAGAGCTGAAACATCATAGCTAATTAAATGATGTCTAACTATTAAAAAACCAAAGGAGAATACATGCGAGGGAATCTGCATTTTTCGGTTTATTAAAATCCTCTTTTTTATTTAACTGATTACTAAAGCGCTTTAGCTTAAGCGTTTAACCAATTACTATGAATTGATTATTAAACTTATGTCCTATTTAAACAAAACACCTATGAAACGAATAATGCGTACGGGAAGTATGGCTATGCTCGTTGTCATGGGAGGCACGTTGTACAGTCAACAGCTGCTTGCCTCTCCCCATGCCAAAATGAAAACAACGATGAGTGTAGTCATCAATCAACAAAAAACAATAACAGGAACGGTTACGGGAGCTACCGACCAAAGTCCGCTCCCCGGTGTTTCTGTATTGGTTAAAGGTACAAATCGAGGGGTTACTACCAACGAAAAGGGGCAATTTAGCATCGAAGCGACCCCTAATGAAATTTTGGTTTTCAGCTATATCGGATACGTAAACAAGGAAATAACTGTTGGCGATCAGAGTAGTGTAAACGTGGCACTACAGGAAGACAATCAAAGTCTGGATGAAGTGGTTGTGGTAGGGTACGGAACACAACGGAAGGTTGATATTACGGGCTCGGTTGCCGGGGTAAAATCAGAAGAATTAACCCAGCGACCCGCTCAAAATGTAAACCAGGCGTTAAGCGGTCGTATAGCCGGCGTAAACGCAGCAACCAACTCTGGAAGGCCAGGTGGACGGACCCGGGTGCGTATCCGCGGTTTTAGTTCGATTAATGCAACCAACGAACCGCTATATATTGTAGATGGGATTATTTTCACAGAAGATATCTCAACTTTAAATCCTAATGATATCGAATCAGTTGACGTATTGAAAGACGCATCCTCTACCGCAATATATGGTACGAGAGGTGCCAATGGCGTAATTATGATCACTACTAAACGTGGTAAAGCCGGCCAGAGCCTCATCAACTACGATGCCTTTATGACGGTGAATAAAATGGCCCGCAAACAGGACGTGTTGAATTCGCAGGAATGGATGCAAATTGAACAGCTCGGTTATGAAAATGCTGCCAAATATGATCCTGACGGCTTTGCCGCAGGCAACTATGAAAATCCTACCGAAAAACATCAACGTTACGCGGTAGGTAATCCATACGGCAATCGCGAACTTTTCACCACCGATGGACAACCTTTATACGACGTCGACTGGCAAGATCTGCTTACCCGCACGGCTATCGGTCAATCGCACAACTTGTCTTTCACCGGTGGTAATGACAAATCAAATTATGGTTTATATCTGGGTTACTATGACGATCAGGGAATTATTGTTAACAGTTTCCAAAAACGTTATAGTGCAAGAGCCGTTATGGATCACCAAGTACGTGATTGGCTTAAAGTTGGCGGAACTATCAGCTATTCCAACAATACAGAACGCCGCCAGGACGATGGTGTTGGCGGAAATATCCCTCCCCGGATGATGATCGAAATGGTTCCATTTATCCCTTACCAATATTCTGACGGCACCTATGGACGGCGAGAGGATTACGATGGACTGGAAACGGGAGATAATCCCCGTGCACAGGCCGACGAAATTACCCGTCTTTATAAACGGAATATTTTTTCCGGTAATGCCTATGCTAAAATTACGCTTTTGGACGGTTTAGACTTCACGTCTACCATCGGCGCAAACATTAGAGATCAACATCAGCCATATTTTGTCAGTTCCTTATCCAATTTCGATGGCGGACTTGGTCGTGCTTATGCCCGCATTGACGCTATGAGTTCGTACTTCTGGCAATGGTCTAATCACTTAAATTATAACAAAACTTTTGGCGATCATAATATCGGTGCGACATTAGGTACTGAAGCCCAAAAATTTGAAGTATTAAACTGGCAAGCTTCAACTAATGATATTCCTGACGACTTTTATCAATGGAATAATTTGGGCACAGGTGCAACTCCGGCGCCACCGACTTCGAGCGTGACGAATTATCAAATGCAATCGTATTTTGCCCGTGTAAACTATGGTTACAAGGACAAATATTTATTGACCTTGACCGGACGTTTTGACGGTTCTTCTCGCTTCGGGGAAAACAATAAATTTGCATTCTTTCCTTCTGCCGCCGCAGCTTGGCGTATTTCTGAAGAGGATTTCTTAAAAGAAAATGAGACAATCAGCAATTTAAAATTACGCTTGAGTTACGGATTGACGGGTAACTCGGAAATTGGCAGTTACCTTTCTAGGTCAAACTTACAAACAGGCAATTATGTGTTTGACGGAAGGCTTGCAGCAGGTGAGGTCATCAGCACTTTACCTAATCCAGACCTGAAATGGGAAAAAACAGCACAATATAACGCAGGTGTGGACGTAGGATTGCTAAACGATCGCATTAATTTGGTATTTGATGCATATCTGAAGAAAACATCCGACTTACTATTAGCTGCTCCAGTACCTGCGTCGAGCGGTTATACCACCATGATGCGGAATATTGGTGATATGCGCAACAGTGGTTTCGAATTTGGTATTAACACGGTTAACATCGATAAAGAAGACTTTTCATGGACTACAGCCCTCAACTTCTCCTACTTGAAAAATGAGGTGACAGCTTTAGGTACTAACAATGAAGACGTATTCATGAATCCCTACTTTATTGGAAGTAACAGTAATATTCTTCGTGTCGGATATCCCGTTGGCTCCTTCTACGGTTTGATTCGCGAAGGCACTTGGGGTACAGACGAAGCTGAAGAAGCCGCTCGTTATAATCGTCTACCGGGCGATATCAAATATGGCGACTTGAATGACGACGGGCAGATCAATGATGCGGATAGAACGATTCTAGGGAAAGGAATCCCCGATTTTTATGGTGGCTTCTTAAATACCCTTCGCTACAAAAATTTGGATCTGACATTAGAGTTGCAATACTCTTATGGAAACGACGTTTTCCGGATGAGTGAACACTCCTCTGAAGATCGCACAGGGATCGCCAATAGTTATGCTACTGTATTAAACGCCTGGACTCCTGAAAACCAAAATACCCCTATAGCGGAAATTAGGGCAGCAGGAGTACGGTACGACACCTTACTTGATTCGCATAAAGTGGAAGATGGTTCATTTATCCGTGGTAAAAACTTAATGCTAGGTTATAATTTCTCGTCGAACGCATTAAATAAAATCAAGCTAAGCAAATTGCGATTATATGCCTCTGTGCAAAACTTCTTCCTCATTACCGATTACTCCGGCTATGACCCCGAAGTAACTACATATGACGATACCTTTGCACAGGGTATAGAATTCCATGATTATCCAAAACCGATCACTTTCACTTTTGGATTAAATGCAACATTTTAATTAAAATTAGAAGAGCGTAATGAAAAAGCCTATTATATCTATTTTTACCGTTGCCGCTTTGCTTTTTGCGAGTTCGTGCAGCGATAGTTTTCTCGACGAAGACAACAAAAGTAATCCGACGCAGGATAGTTATTTTCAAACTGCTGCCCAAGCAGAAACATTCGTAAACGGTATTTATACCAACTTGCGATCAAATACAAGTGGCGATGGCATTGGTTATGGAGAAAGCCCTTGGTTAAATTTGGAACTGATTGTGGGGCATGCCCGAACCAATTCGCAAAGCAACTTTAATCTAGGGGTAATTAACCATACAACAGGCACAGAAAATCCAGGTTTTTATGCCTATTGGCAGGGTTTTTATGAGGGAATTGCGAATGCCAATGTAGCGATAAGTCGTATCCCGCAGATCAGCATGGACGATAGCGAAAAATCCAACCTCTTGGGACAGGCTTATTTTCTCCGTGCCTATTATTATTTCTTTCTAACCCGTCTCTTTGGTGATATTCCTCTGGTAACCGAACCGGTTGATCCGACTGTCGACGAGCAATTACGACCGGCACGGGCAACTACAGAGGCGATCTATGAACTGATTGTTAGCGATCTAACCGCAGCTGAAAACTCGACTTTACCTGATGTAGATCGTACGGGTAAGGTATCAAAAGGAGCCGTTAAAGCTTTACTGGCCAATGTGTATTTAACTATGGCGGGCCAACCGTTAAATAAAGGACAGGAATATTATCAGTTAGCAGCGGACAAAGCAGCCGAATTGACCAGCCAAGGAGATGCTACTTATCCTTTATTTGATGACTTAGAATATCTACACGATCGGCCCCATAAGAATCAAGGTGAATTTATTTTGCAAGTACAATATTTAGGAGGTATTGCAGAAAACAATATCACGCAAATGATTACGCCTTATAACTCCTCCATTTCCGTACACGGGGATGAGTTTGGAGCCCTTATACCTATACCTACTTTTGTCAACACTTATGAAGATGGTGATATTCGTGGAGCGGAACGTGGCTTTTTCTTCACCAGTTCGGCAAGAGCAAAAAACGGTACAGGTACGATTACTTTCCCTCCTGCCCTATATAAATATTGGTTAGAAGCTTCTTCTGGCGTAAATGGTGATTTAACGCCCGACATTAACTTTACGTTGATCCGCATGCCGGAAGTTTACCTCATCCAAGCGGAAGCGGCAAATGAGGCCAATGGCGGCCCTACAGCTGAGGCTTATGCATCACTCAACAAAGTGCGTCAACGAGCTGGATTGGAGTCGCTTAGCGGGCTTAGTCAAGAAGAATTCAGACAAGCAGTATGGCGTGAACGGTACCATGAGCTTTGTTATGAAAATAAGGCCTATTTTGATATGTTACGTACACGTAAGGCTTACGATCTCGCCAACGACCGTTTTGTTGATCTAATTGGCTATAAAAACGAAAGTGGTACAACTTGGACAGAAAAATATCTTTTACTGCCAATACCGCAACGCGAAATTCAAGCTAATCCTAATTTAGCGCCGAATAATCCCGGCTGGTAAATAATGGATGAATAGAATAAATAAGAAAGGGCAGCAATTAAACACTGCCTTTTCTTATTTCCACCTTGCATTTTCCAGCTTCTTTTCCCATATAAAACGGTTTAAATCGATTGCTGTATAATCAGGATTGGCTCCATCTTTGGAGGTTACAAAGGCACCCAACGCCGCAGCATAATCCAACATATCTTCTACCTCGACTTGCTTGATCTTTTGAGCAACAAAAGCCGCCAAAAAAGAATCTCCACTACCTATGGTATCGACAACCGTTATCGGATAGGCCGGATAGTCATAACGACTGTCGGCTGTATAGTATGAAACACCTTTGGCCCCTTTCGTTACAATGAATTCTTCCAAAGTATAAGTTTTCTGGATATAAGCCACATTATCCGGCTCCTTCTCGCTTTTGCAGCCTAACCATTGACCGATCAAGCGTAATTCATGATGATTTACCTTAACGGCATGGGCTCTTTCTAACAAGTATAAAATCGTTTCTTTGGTGTAATGTGGCGGGCGCAAATTAACGTCAAAGAGTCGGTATTTAGCTTTCTCCAATAAATGACATAAGGTATTCCGGGCGACTTCATTCCGAGCAACAAGGCTACCAAATAACAAAATAGCGCTATTTTCTACTAAACGTTCTACTTGCTTATCCGATTGGAGATAATCCCAAGCTACCGGCTGCACAATTTCATAGTGTACTTCATGATTCGCTTCTATAGAAGCGATGGCTTGTCCCGTAGCATAGCGATGATCTTGCTGTATAAAAGACGTCGGAAGCCCCATCCGATTTAAAAAGGTGGTTAGTTCTTCCCCTAAATGATCCTGACCAACCCTGCTGACGAGTTGACTTTCCACTCCTAAACGTCTTAAATGATACGCCACATTCATCGGAGCCCCACCAGGTAAGCGCCTCTTAGGCAAGACATCCCAAAGTATTTCTCCCACACAAACCACTGTTTTTTCCATAATTTCAAATTAATTATCCTCTTGTCCTTAAAACTAAAAAGAATTAGGGAATTCTTTAGCATTTATTGTATATTGCTTCATCTTAGTAAAACGATTATTTACTTAGCTTAAGAACCAATGACTATCCTTTATATCCTACTTGTCATCCTTTTGCTTATCTTATTTATTAGTCTCTTTAAAATTCATCCTTTTCCTGCTTTTTTAATTGTCTCGCTATTCGCTGCTCTTTTGTTTGGGATGCCAATTGAAAAAGTAGCTACTGCTCTAGAAAAGGGTATTGGTGATATTCTTGCATCCCTACTTATTTTGATCACTTTTGGCGCCATGTTTGGAAAAATCGTAGCCGTTAGCGGAGCAGCGCAGCGTATCGCTACAACAATGATGCAGGCGGTAGGACCTAAACGTATTCATTTAGCATTGCTTGTTGTTGGTTTCATTGTTGGGATACCTCTTTTTTACAATGTAGGTTTTGTGTTGGTTGTCCCCCTCATTTTTAGCATTACCCATAAATATAAATTACCTGCTGTATATGTAGGTCTTCCTATGCTAGCTACTTTATCGGTAACACATGGTTTCCTTCCTCCCCATCCATCACCTTCAGCACTGGTTGTCCAGTTTCAGGCCAACATGGGAATAACCCTTTTATACGGATTTGTACTGGCCGTTCCAGCCATTGTTCTCGCCGGTCCCGTTTTCGCACAATTTCTAAAAAAGATACCTTCACAACCCCTTACAACCTTTGTCGCCGCCGATATACCCGAAGAGAAATTACCTGGTACATTGAACAGTTTTTTTACTGCCCTTTTACCGGTACTCATGATCATCACCGTCACTATTTTACAATGGATATTTCCCGCCTCATCCCCATGGCAAAATTGGCTCCGTTTTCTTAGTTCGCCTTCTATCGTACTCATGCTTGTCTTTTTCTATGCCTTGTTTTCGCTCGGTATTGTTCAAAAACAAAAAATCGAATTGCTCATGGAGGAATGTACAACGGCATTAAAAGACGTGATAACGATCATCCTGGTTATTGCAGGATCGGGCGCGTTAAAAGAGGTTTTTACCGTTGCCGGCATTAGTGACGAAATTGCGCAATCGTTAAAGTCGGTTCCGTTACCGCCATTGGCATTGGCCTGGTTAATCGCGGCCATTATCCGAATCTGTATCGGTTCGGCCACCGTTGCCGGCTTAACTACAGGGAGCATCATCCTTCCTCTCATTCAACAAACCGGAACTGATCCAAATTTGGCGGTACTGGCGGTCGGGGCCGGGAGCTTAGCCTTTTCTCATGTAAATGACGGTGGTTTTTGGATGTTTAAGGAATATTTTAACCTTAGTATAAAAGATACCATTTTGTCATGGTCAATTATGGAGTCTATCGTATCCGTGGTAGGACTTATCGGCGCATTATTGCTCAGCCTATGGGTATAGTTAACCTAATAGACTATTAGTAAACTTGACCCGTATACCTTCCTGAAAATTTTCGATGGTTTTAAAAATTTCTTTCAATGTAGCCCGCTCAATACGTGTCAGTTTATCAATTTCGATATAATTATTAGGTGATGCCTTATCCAATAGCATCCGTTTAGCCTGATGCTTAAGTCGCAAAGACATCAGGTAATAATAGGATAAATGAAGTTCTAGATACTGCTTTTCAGAAAACACCCCCATATCGAACAAAACCTTCATGCGCTCACCCGTATTTTCAGCAAATACTCGGTTCCTAAGGGCGTATACGCGAACCAGGTCGACTATCGGTGTCATCGCCTTTTTGATATCAAACACTTCCTTTCCTTCAACAGTAATTGTTTTTATTGGTTTGAAAAATGCTAAAGGAGGCACATATTGCAAAGCGTTTTTTGCCAAATAAACAAAAAATTTCTCCAATGGCTGCTGTAACTCCATATCCAAATAATCCCTTAAATCATCCATAATACTTTTCTCACCATAAATAAAACGGCAATCAAAAAAAGTAGAAAATTTAATGGCGGTTTCAGGCAAAGCTTCTTCTATCCATTTTCGATAATTGTTTTTCCAATGCGAAAGCGAATGGGTCCATTGTGGATTACTAGCCATGAAATTACCCGTACAATAAGAAAACCCTATTTCATTTAATCGATCCGATACCAGGGTTGCAAAGCCTAAGAACCACTTTCGCACCTCTTCCCGCTGTTCATTGGCACGGTCCTCATAAATGATGGCATTATCCTGATCCGTTTTCAGTGTCTGTTCTTTCCGTCCTTCGCTTCCCAAGATCATGAAGGCAAATTTAGCCGGAGCAGGACCCAATTCATAAAGTGCTTCTTCCAATACATTTTGCGTAATGATATCGGCAATGGCCGTAATCAATTGATTGACAATTTCGGCTTGTACGCCCTTTTGCAGTTGCTGATCAACTATAAACGGAACTTTGGCCCATTTTTCTTTTAATTCAGCGCTTCGTTTGGCGAGTTTAACCGATTGAATAAATACCAAGGGCGATTGTGCCTGTTCACTCATTAACTTATTACGGCTTAAGAAGCCGACAAATTTTCCGTCTTCTTCTACCAATAAATAACGAGTCTTGGTTTGATACATCATCAACAATGCTTCATAAACAAAAGTAGAAGACTCAATAGATCGAATATCACGATCCATAAAAAAATGAACTGGTTTATGGAGATCTACCTGTTGGGCAATTACTCGGTCTCGGAGTATAATATCGGTAACATAACCATCGATATGTCCGCTTTCACTGGTAATGAATAAACAGCTTACTTTATGATTCGCCATAATGCCAGCGGCTTCATAAACAGGGGTAGCGCCTTTACAAGTTACGATATCCCGATAGGCCAGGTCCCGAATACGCCGAACGTAAATCTCCTCGGGTATAAGGTGAGCTTCATCAAACAAAAGTTCATTTCCGTTCATACTATTTTATTAACAGCAGATAAAAAATCAAAAAAACAAACAACATTAATAGAAACAGTCCGATTTGCTTATATTTTGCTTCCCAACGCAAAAATTGCGCACGTCTATCCAGCTGTTTTTGTTGCCTATCAATTGTTTCTTCCGTAATATCTCCTCGTTTTTGCATTTCAAAAAAACTACGTACGGTAGCTGCTACATCAACAGCGGCATTATGGCTTCCCTCAAGTTTCTCTTGAAAAAGTTCGGTGTATAATTCAGATAGCCGTAAATACTTTATCCAAGGTTTTTTGATATATTTAGCACTGGCCAGCATCGTGCAAAAAAGGGGGAGGCCTTTCAAAGGGTTGCTAATAGAACAACGATGAAAATCAGCTCCCAAAACATGATAATCCAATTCCACAAAATGACCGATAATCAACGGTTGATATTTATTTAAATCGTCAGCTAATCGGCTCATCACCCAGGATTGGGTTTTACCATTATTTTGAAGAAAGGCGGCATTCAAGCGATGTATTTTCTCTGATTTCGGTTCAATTGCTACTTTTCCGTCTCTAACATAATAGTTTTCCCGCTTAAGCTCATTTCCTTCCCAGCTGCAAACAATCCACGCGACTTGCAAAGCCGACGGCCATTTACGGGTGTCGCTATAAGGTGCACTCCAGTCTATAGGTAAGCCGGTGGTTTCTGTATCGATAAATAATAAATAGTCATGCATACTGCTGAGCTCCTCGTCGATTACCAAATTGCTGTTGAAGATAATCGATTTTTCATATCCTTGCAAACCCATTTTACCGAGCTTGTTTCCAACTACTTAACATTTTTTAGCAGGTTAAATGGTTACACCCCGTATTTTTTATTAAAACAAAAGAATGAAAATATTCTGAAAGTGAATAGGTATTTATTATGCTGAAGCTGGATCATTTCTTTCCGTCAATCAAAAAAACTGTAAGGATAATGGCCAATCATTGTAAAAACAAAATGCCCGGCTAAAGGTAGACCGGGCATTTTGTTTTTACAAGATTTTGTTAGGTTTCTTCAACAATTTCTGCAACACGACCGATTTGCCCATCATCCAACCGCACTTTGATTCCCCTGGAGTGATAGGGTGCAGAAGTGAGGATATCCTTAACAAAACCATAGGTTAAATGACCTGTTCGTTGGTCCTTTTTCAGTACGATGGCAACTTCCATTCCTATATGAATATCTTTTCTGTTTTGTCCGTTCATTTCTTTTCAATTTAAATTACCTATAAGCCATTATAGCGCAGCTGGATTTGGGTATAAATATAGGCGATCAACAATATATAACAATTGTTCGATACTAAAAGGCTTTCTCACAAATTCGTCTGCCCCACATCTTTCCTGAACCTTAGCAATATCTTGAGCTGCCGATACCAAGACAACCGGAATATGTTGCGTATATGGATTCTGTTTAATTTCCAAACAGAGATCACTGCCCCATCCCCAGCTTAGCCGCTCATCTAAAAGAACTAAGCCATAATGTTCATTCCGCAAAATATGGTGTAGTTTTTTCCCTGTATCTATTGTAACCTGATAACCCACTGTTCCAAGTACTTCGGTCACCATTTCTGCAAAATCAATGTTGTCGTCGACGCAAAGAATCTGTTTCATTGTTCCGTTAATTTTTCTGTTATCAACTCTAGTCATAACGACGAATTGACGCACGCAAGTATAAGGAATTGATCAATTATGCTTCATAATATCCGTTTTATTTTGAAATTATATGCTAAATCATTGATTATAACCATTATTTTCAACATCATTTTTTTGTGAGCTTTTTATGAAGAAAATATGACATATCAGGAGCTACGAGAAAATTTGAGTATAAACATGTATTGAACGTTTTTGGTTTGAAGTTTGTATAAATAAAGAATAAAAGCAAGCATAAAAAGAATGACTATTTTTTAATACACTATGAGCACATAGCTCCTATTGGGAACAGTTAACTATAATGGAGTATGAATCATCTTGACGAGAACAAATTTTCCTTCACAACGTTAGCTAACCAAGAATTAACTATCTTGTTACATGCTTTGAATCTAACAAAAGCAGGCTTAGTTATTACGGATTGTTCGCAGCCCGATGATCCCATATTATATTGTAATGCAGCTTTCGAGAATTTATCTGGTTATACCCGAGAAGAAGTTATTGGTAGGAATTGCCGTTTTTTACAGGGTACGGATAATGATAATAGAGAAGAACGTAGACAAATGAGAACCGCCATTCAAAATGGCGATGATTGCACTGTAGAAATCAGGAATTACAGAAAAGATGGCACGCCTTTTTGGAATGATTTGCACTTAAAAGCCATTAAAGATGAGCAAAATAAGCCGGTTTATTACATCGGTGTGTTAAATGATATATCTCCAAAAAGATTGCGGCGGGAACGCCTCGAATTACAAAAACTAAAGGTTGCTTCTCAACTGGCACAAAATACACTAAAGTATAGGGAACCCGTCCGTTTTTTAGACTCCATTCTGGAAACAATCAATGAATCTTTTCTAATCATGAACGAAGACTGGGTGATTTTACAGGTTAACCATTCCTTTCTAAAGGTCTTCCATCTGGCTGAAGAAGAAGTATTGAATAAAAACTTGCTGGAAATACAGCAAGGTCGCTGGAATTTTATGGCACTAAAAAATCTGCTGACGCATTTAAGTCCACAAAAAAACCACATTAAAAACTACCCTTTAGAACATACCTTTTTTAACGTCGGGAAGAAGATGTTAAATATTAATGCGCATTTGGTTCAGGGAGAACAGCATAATAGTATTGTACTGGCCATTGAAGATATCACCGAAATCTCAGAAATTGAACGCCGTAAGGATGATTTCCTGAACATCGCCAGTCATGAACTCAAGACCCCTTTAACGACAATTAAAAGCAGTTTGCAATTTGCCCAGCGGATGTTAACCGCAGAGAATAACAACAAATTAAAGGAGACGTTGGAAAAAGCAAAAATTTATGTGGATAAACTAGAAAACCTAGTGGCTGATCTTTTAGATGTATCTAAGATAAAAACAGGAGAAATCGAATTATCTTCTTCTCCCTTTAATTTAGATGACATGATTATTGGCGTAGTTGATCAGTTAAAAGCTATTCATAGCCGAATTAAGTTTAATATCCACGGTTTTGCCAGCAATTATTATATAGGGGATAAAAACCGCCTTGAACAGGTAGTAAAACATTTGCTGAAAAATTCGATTAAATTTTCGCCTCAAGAAGGTCAGATTGATATCCATTTGGCCCGATTGAGTGATTATATAAAAATTGCCGTCACTGATAATGGCTTAGGTGTTGCTCATCAATACCAAAAGAAAATATTTGAAAATTTTTTTAGGGTAGATGAGATACAAAAACAATTTGCCGGGATAGGATCCGGACTATACCTTAGTGATCAGATTATCCGGAACCATGGCGGCACGTTATGGGTAGAAAGTAAAATTGGCGAGGGCGCGACATTTGCTTTTACCCTGCCATTGAAACGTACAACATTATGATAAAAAAAATACTGATTTGCGATGATGATGAGGGCATTCTTGATATTACCGGACTATTACTGGAAAGTTATGGCTACCAAGTGTCATTAGAGGCCGACAGCACATTATTATTAAATAGAATTGAAGAAGAAAATCCGGATTTACTGATCATTGATATTTGGATGCCCGGTCTGATGGGTGACGAGATTGTGCGTCTTCTGCGGCAAAGCAACAAAACGGCTACCATTCCGATTATCATGTTTTCGGCAAGTAAAGAAAGTGAACTTATGGCTTTTGAAGCGGGAGCAGACGATTATATTGCCAAACCATTCGATATAGAAGACCTCAATCAAAAAATTGTGCTGCTCGATAGTCGAAAATAATTAACTTTTCCCGAGTATAACCCGTTTCCAAAAATCCTGTATAAAGCCCATCCCATACGCTATTAATTGAATAAAAGCAGCAGCAACGCTTAAAAAAGAAACCTTAACCGACCCTGTTTTTACCCAAGCGTGCACAAATAACAGCAAAACATAAAGGGCGAGAAGAAAGTTACAAATTTGAGTAATATAGGCAGTAGGTAATATAAAAACGGCCTGTAAAAAATTGGACAGAAAAGTAAATCCTAAAAAAAGAGTGAATAAAGCGGGGAAGAAATGCACGAGTTTCAGTTCTGACGGGAAATGTTTGTAAATATTGATCCTCGCTCTTCCAAAGAAGTGTAACTGTTTATAAAATTGGTAAAAGTTAGTTCGTCGTTTATGATACACTTTGGCATCGGGAATTAAACCTATCTTAAAACCGGCTTCGTGAATTCGGATACTATATTCGATATCTTCCCCTAAACGGGTTAATTTATATCCGCCAACTTTTTCCCAAACTCCTCTCGAGATACCCATATTAAAACTTCTAGGGTGAAACTGGCCGATATGCTTTTTGTTACCTCGGATACCTCCTGTGGTAAAAGGAGAAGTCATTGAATAGCTGATTGCCTTCTGAATGGGTGTAAACGATTCATGAGCAGCATCTGGCCCGCCATAAGCATCAAGAGGATAATGTGTCAAATAATGATTGACGATTTTTAGGTAATCTACTGGAATAAGGCAATCGGAATCAAATACGATAAAATAATCGCCCTTCGCTCTTTCAAATCCGAAGTTACGCGTAAAGCCCTGGCCCTCATTCATTTTTCGAAAATAACGAAGATTAAGCTTGTCTTGGTAACTGGCAACAATACCTTCGGCATCCAAGGTTGAGCCGTCTTCGATGACCAGCACCTCAAATTGCTCATAATCCTGCTGAACCAGGGTAAAAAGAAGCTCGTCTATCTCTTGAGGACGATTATAAAGGGGGATAATAATGGAAAAAAACAACATATTGGGTGGACAGAACAGGCTAAATTAAATGACTTTCTCAATTTGATATTGGTTACGGTCGGCCCCATTTCTAGACACAAGTTCCGAAATAAATCCGGTCAGAAACAGCTGCGTACCCACGATAATCGCCACCAAAGCGATATAAAAAAGCGGTTGATCGGTTACATTACGATACGGTGTACCGCTGGCAATACTCATTAATTTATCACCAATTAACCAAACGGTAATGATAAAGCCTCCCAGGAAACTCAACACTCCTAAACTACCGAAGAAATGCATGGGCCTTTTGCTAAATTTACCTACAAAGAATATAGAAAGTAAATCCAGAAAACCATTTATAAAGCGGCTAAATCCAAATTTTGTCGAGCCGTATTTGCGAGGGTAATGCTTCACGACTTGTTCCTCTATTTTTGTAAAACCAGCCCATTTGGCGATAACCGGAATATAACGATGCATTTCTCCATATACCTCAATACTTTTGATGACATCTTTTCGATAAGCCTTCAATCCGCAATTAAAATCATGCAAATTATCGATTTTCGACATTTTCCTGGTAACGGCATTGAACAATTTAGTAGGAATAGTTTTGCTTGGTGGATCATGTCGTTTTTGTTTATAGCCGGAAATCAGGTCTAAACGTTCTTCTTTAATTCGTTTATATAAAACAGGAATTTCGTCCGGACTATCTTGTAAATCAGCATCTAAGGTAATTACAACATCACCTGAAGCCGCTGCAAACCCTACATTTAACCCAGCAGACTTGCCATAATTCCTTCTAAATTTAATTGCATAAATTTCGGGATGTAATGCTTTTAATTGTTCAATTACTTCCCATGAACGGTCAGTACTTCCGTCGTCGATCATGATTACTTCATATTGCCACCCTTCTGCCTGAATCACTCGCTTAATCCAATCCAATAATTCCGGCAGGGATTCTTCTTCATTAAAAAGTGGTATGACAATAGAAATATCCATTATAAACCTTTACAGTTAAGTTAAATGATAAAGTGTTAATCCAAATTATCTGTTTCCTGTTCTTCATCGGGTTGATCGAAAACAGGTCGTTCTTTTTTGAATATAGCGCCAAAAATCAACGAAATAACAAAGGCAACAATAATAGAAATAACCAATCCTTTCAGTGCCGTTCCTACTGTCGATTCTTTGGAAGCATTTTCGATTTGCTCATCGATTTTTTCAATTTGCTCGTCAATATCGTCATTATCCGTCCCCATGCGCTCTAGGTAGGTGATCGTATTATTTTGGATATTGCGCATATAACGCTCCTTCATCTGCGGATCGATAACTTTTTCGAAAAGTAGTCCGCCTACGGAAGAAATCAAGGTAGCGACCAACATCATGGTAAATATACTGGTTGTTGCCTCCCTGAAATTCCAATAACCTCCTATTCTTTTACGGAGCTGGAAGGTTAGCACAACAGCTACCACTAAAGGAAATAATAACCCGGTAATGGCCGGCCCAATGATTACAGCCCAAAAAGAAGTAGTGGAAGCAAAATAATATAAAGGCAAAATGGTAAGGACTATCATCAAGATGCCCAAATAAACTCCCATAATAGCGCCTTCTTTCCTAAGTAAAACATTTCTTTCCATAGTTTAGGTATTTTTGTTATAAGAGACGATTAAAGTATAAACAGCGGCATCAAAGGCCGGGTTGTTGCTTGCATCAATAAAGGTTTTAAATTGTTCGCTGTTGGGTTCATTTTCAGCAAAAAAACTCATCATCGGATAAAAAAGTTCAACTAGATCAGCCGTTTCATCCATTTTTTTTGCTACCTTCTGAATTTCACTATAGGGGCTATCTACCAGAATCTGGTTCGCGATCATTGGCTCATATATGCGGTACTCGTCTTGAAATTCATCTTCGTCAACCAGCAAAAATTCCTTCAAAAAATCTTCTAAATCTGGCTCAAGATCTTCGTCGATACACTCTCTGATATACAACAAAAGATTAAGCAATTCTGTACCGCGGTCTATCGTTTGTTCTTCTATTGCTTCCCATTCATCCGATTCCAGATAATCTTCTTCCAATCGTTCTACATCTGAAGCAAAAAAGTTAATCAGCAACAGGTCGAAAACAACCTCTCGTAGCTCCTCGTAAGCCGGAAAATGATCAAAACATTGATCGAGTTGATCCACTTTCTCCATATATGCGTCTTCGCATTCAAAAACAGCCAATAAAGCGGTTAAGAAAGACGGGTTATTGCTACCGCCTTGTGTATCAAAAGCAGCAATAGCAGCTTCAAGCGCATGTTTGATTCGTTGATCCATAACTATCTGGTTAAACCGCTATAAACAAATTTATTATTCAAAACCAAATTAACTTTCCCCGTTAATATACGATTAAATAGGGGACTGTTATTCGATTTCGAATAATTCGTTGTTTGATCAAAGGTCCACTTTTCTTCCGGATTAAACAAAACTAAATTAGCAATTGCACCTTCTTCAAAAACAGGAAGAGACAACCGTAAAATAGCGCGCGGGTTGATGGCTAATTTTTCGACGGCAATTTCCAAGGGGATACCGGCTTCTAAAACAAGAGGTAAAACCGTTTGCAAACCAATGATACCAGCCTTTGCAATTTCAAATTCCACTTCTTTAAATTCAATTTCATGTGGTGTATGTTGTGATACAATCGCATCAATTGTTCCATCCAACAGACCTTCTTTCAACGCCTGGACATCTGCTTCAGTCCGTAATGGTGGACTTACTTTATAATTACTATCAAAGCCGGCTACTTCTTCGTCGGTGAGTACTAAATGATGAGCAGCTACATCACAGCTAACTTTTAAACCTCTCTTTTTTGCTAAGCGGATTAACGCTACACTTCCTTTTGCGCTGATGGTACTGAAATGTATAGGTGCGTCGTGATATTCTGCCAAATATAAGTCCCTAGACACCATAAGTTCTTCCGCTAAATTCGGATTTCCTTTCATGCCAAGAAAAGTACTGGTTACCCCTTCATTCATTCCAGCCCGATTGGCTACCGAGGCATCTTCGGCGAACGACAAGATCAGACCGTTGAACCCTTTTGTATAGAGTAAAGCCCTTCCCATTAAATCACTTTGCTGCACGCTTTTGCTACCGTTAGAAAAAGCCACCGCACCAGCCTGTTGCATATCGTACAACTCGGCCAAATCATTACCGGTTCTGTCCTTGCTGATGGCTCCTACCGGATAAACATCAACCAGATTTCCTTTGGATAAATTAACGACCAATGAAATTTCCCCTCTGCTATGTAATGCGGGTTGTGTATTGGGTTGAACAGCTACGCCGGTAAATCCACCTGCAGCAGCAGCACGACAGCCACTCGCTATCGTCTCCTTGGTTTCCATACCGGGCTCTCCAAAATTGGCATTTAAATCAAAAAAACCAGGAGCAATGTATTGGTTGGTCGCATCGATAACGTCATGCTGTTTGGCCATAAGTGTACCAGCTTCTCCTATAGATTTAACTAAGCCATCTTCTACCAATAAATCAATCGTTTGGCCATGTTTAGGATGACCTGGAAATAGCAAGGTAACTGATTTTATCAATAACTTATCCATGAAATTAAACAGAAGGGTGTTTGGTTAAAAATGGACATGCCGTATCTTTCATGAAGAAGATAACCGGGTTTGGAGACCATTCGTTTATTAGAATGAAGTACGGCGTAATGAACTTTCATTAAAAGACAAAAGTACAAAATAGTCATTAATGCAAACGAATATTTTGTACTTTATCTGTTCAATACGCTATTGCAGTCCGATTACCGCTCCGTTGGGCAATATTGCTCTTTTTTTAATGACGATAATACCATCCTTAACAGTATGCGTATCATAATCGCCATCTGGGAGTGATGCTCCACCTCTAATTTGCACATTGTCGCCAATAGCACAATTTTTATCCAAAATTGCCGTATCGATATAGCAATTTTCGCCAACACCTACAATAGGTTGTTGGCGTTGTCTGGCGTCCTCCAATTCTTCGAGGTTTTGGTAAAAATCGCTTCCCATCATATACGTATTTTTAATCACTGTCCCCTTACCAATACGCGAGCGAATACCGATAACAGCGCGTTCAATCTCTTTAGCCGCAATAATACATCCTTCGGCCACTATAGCGTTAAGTAAGGTAGTAGACGACATTTTTGAGGGAGGTAACATCCGTGGTCGGGTAAAGATAGCCTGTTTGTCAAATAAATTGAAGGCTGGAATCTCATCAGTTAGTCCTATATTCGCCTCAAAAAAAGAATCGATATTCCCAATGTCCGTCCAATAGCCATCATATTGGTAACTGATCACCTTCCGTCGTTCCGAAATCGAATCAGGGATCAACTCCTTTCCAAAGTCCAATCCTGGATTTGTCGTCAGCAAATCATTTAAAACCCCCTTACTGAACACATAGATACCCATAGAAGCTAAGTAAATCCGTCCTCCAGCTTTCATTTCGTCGCTCACTTCCGAGTCCCAATCTACCAATAATTCAGTTTTGGGTTTTTCGGTAAAGGAAGTAATATTTCCATCTTCGTCTGATTTAAGAATACCGAAAGAGGTTGCATCCTTCGCATTAACGGGTATGGTGGCAATAGTAATTTCTGCTTTTTTACTGATATGGTATTCGATCATCTCCTGAAAATCGATCTGATATAACTGATCGCCGGATAGAATTAGGATAAAATCATAATCATGGTTTACCATATAACGCAATGAGTGCCTAACCGCATCCGCTGTACCTTGAAACCACTTATCGCCTTCTATCGTTTGTTCGGCGGCGATAATATCGACAAAGCCCTTACTGAATACGCTAAAATTATAGGTATTCTTAATATGCGTATTTAATGATGCTGAATTATATTGTGTAAGTACAAAAATTCGATTAAACCCCGAATTTAAACAATTGGAAATTGGGATATCTACCAACCGATATTTTCCGGCAATGGGCACAGCCGGTTTTGATCGTTTATCAGTTAACGGTGCTAGTCGGCTCCCCCTTCCTCCTCCTAGCACGATCGAGATTACTTTAGGAGTCATATTAATCAATTAGTTTTTTATACAGTTCAATATATTGTGAAGCCGATTTGTCCCATGAAAAATCCAACTCCATGATTTTCTTTCCTATTCGGCTTTTTTTCGCTGCGGATTTCCAAAGCATCAGCGATCTTTCTATTGCTTCAACAGCCTCTTCTGCGTTGGCTTCCTGGAACAATATTCCATAACCGTTCTCGACATCTATATCCTTCACTGTATCTTTTAATCCACCTGTAGCCCTAACAATCGGGAAAGCCCCATAACGCATCGCATATAACTGGTTCAAACCACAAGGTTCTACCCTCGATGGCATTAATAAAAAATCAGCCGAAGCGTACAATTGGTGCGCCAATCTTTCATTATAACCAATGTGCATGTCTAAATGTTGAGGGAAACGATCTTTTATGGCATAGAGATTACTTTCAATTTTCGGGTTACCAGATCCTAGCACAAAGAAATTAACCTGCCCTTCCAGGCGGTGTAGCGCCAATTCGATGATCTCTGGGATTAAATCGGCACCTTTCTCCAAAGCAAAACGTCCTATAAAAACAAGAAGTGGTAATTTATCATCCAATAAAGATCCTTTTAACAATTTTTTTTTATTCTTCCTTTTTCCCTCTGTTCTATTGTTCGCACTAAAGCGCTCGGCAATCCATTCATCCAAACTGCTATCCCAAATATCCTGATCGATGCCATTAATGATACCATGGGCTTTTCCTCTTTCGTGGGCGAGCAAACTTTCTAGACCGTTGGCCTGTTGAAATAATTCGTCTAGATAACCTGCTGACACCGTAGTATAAACCCAACTACATTTTACCAATGCGCCCAACCTATTGATTATACCATTCCAATCAAGTAACCCCCATTTCCATTCATCAAAAGCGGGCATTAAGCTTGCCATCGGCCAAGGCATCCATCCTTGATATTGTCCGTTATGAATCGTGCCCACCGTTGGTGTTCCTTTTAAGAAAACAAACTTCGGCGCATGTTCAATATAAAAAGGAATTAATCCAGTATGATGATCGTGACAATGGATAATATCCGGCCGAATATGAGCGGAGCATAGCCAATCTAATGCGGCATGCTGAAAAGCTAAAAACTGTTCGTCCTCATCGGGATAACAATATATTTCTTCCCGGTCTAACAGACCCGGAATTTTAATCAGAAAGAGTGCAAAACCTAAAATGTCATTTGCCTCTTTCCATATTTCATAAGTATAATCATGACTGCCTTGTTGCAGTCGACCTTGATATATCCGTTCAAAAACATATTCCCGTACAAAAGGTCGCTGATAGTAAGGAACTACGACCGAAGCTGCTATACCAGCTTTTTGCTGATATTTTGGTAAAGCACCTACTACGTCGGCTAATCCACCGACCTTCGCTAATGGATAACATTCGGCAGCAAAATGAAAAACTTGCATAGCATTATAATTATTAGCCTTTTTGATCTCTTATTTTTTATTTTTTCAATTTCAGCACCAATCCCCCCAAAGGCGGCAGAGTTAATTTTGCCGAATAAGGTTTATTCATCCAATGAAATACTTCCGCTACTATATCATCGTCTTGTCCCACGCCGCTTCCATAAAATTCCCGGTCATCTGAATTTAACAACACTTCATATTCGCCTTTATGGGGAAGACCAACACGATAGTAATATCGCACAACGGGCGTAAGGTTGAGTACGATAATCAAATCATTCTCTTGGCTATGTCCTTTCCGATAGTATGCTAAAATAGAATTTTCATGATCACCTAGTTCAACCCATTCAAAGCCATCTGCAGAGAAACTTTTCTCATACAAAGCAGGTTCATTGCGATATAGCGCATTTAAATCAGCTACAAAACGAAACAAGCCCAAATGTGGCCCATACTTTAACAGATGCCAATCTAAAGAATATTGGTAATTCCATTCAGCAGTTTGGCCAAACTCATCCCCCATGAACAGTAGTTTAGTCCCTGAATGAGTAAACATATACAAGTATAAAGCCCTAAGGTTCGCAAAGCGCTGCCATTCATCTCCGGGCATTTTGCTTACCATTGCGCCTTTACCGTATACGACTTCATCATGAGAAAGGGGAAGCATAAAATTCTCTTGGAATGCATATACCGTACTAAAGGTAATATGATGATGCTCATATTTACGGTAAACCGGATCTTTGCTAAAATATGCTAAGGTATCATGCATCCAGCCCATCATCCACTTCATGCCAAAGCCAAGTCCGCCGGCAAACGTAGGCCGGCTCACATCCGGCCAAGCAGTAGATTCTTCGGCAATTGTCTGAACATCTGGATAATGGCCATAAACCGCTTCATTTAATTCTTTTAGGAAACTAACAGCCTCTAGGTTTTCTCGGCCTCCATAAATATTGGGAATCCATTCGCCCTCTCTCCTTGAATAATCTAAATAGAGCATAGAGGCTACAGCATCTACCCGTAATCCATCAGCATGATAACGATCCAACCAAAACAAGGCGTTACTAATCAAAAAAGATCGTACTTCGTTACGTCCATAATTGAATATGTAAGAACCCCAGTCCGGATGAAAACCTTTTTTCGGATCAGCATGCTCATACAAATACGATCCATCAAAACGATGTAGACCATGCAAATCACCTGGAAAATGAGAAGGTACCCAATCGAGAATAACGCCAATATCATGCAAATGCAGCTGCTCAATCAGATACATTAATCCTTGTGGCGGACCATACCGGGAGCTAGCAGCAAAATAGCCCGTCACTTGATAACCCCAAGATGGATAATAAGGGTGTTCCATCACCGGCATAAATTCTACATGTGTAAAGCCGGCCTCGAGAATATAAGGGATAAGTTTATCCGCAATCTGCCCATAACTTAAAAACCGATCGGGTTGTTCAGGATCGCGCATCCAGGAACCCAGATGCATTTCATATACCGATATTGGCTTATCCAGACCATTATGTAAATGGCGCTTTTCCATCCATTCGGTATCTTTCCACTCATACCAAGTAGTACTCACTTTCGAAGCTGTATGGGGAGGCGTTTCCCAAGATAAAGCAAAAGGATCTCCTTTCTCCAAAAATTCTCCCTGACGCGTATGGACCGCATATTTATAATTTGTTCCTAATTGGACGTCGGCAATAAAACCTTCCCAAATACCCGAACTATCCCAGCGGACAAATAAGGAATGACTATGTGCACTCCAACCGTTAAAGTCGCCCATAACATGCACTGCTGCAGCATTAGGAGCCCAAACAGCAAAATAGGTACCTTTCTTTCCGTTATGTTCCAAAAAGTGCGCACCAAATTTTTCATATAAGCGATAATGTTTACCTGATTTGAAAAGATCGACATCAAAGTCGGTGAACAAAGAAAACACCTCAACAATCCCCTGCATAGCTATTTATAATTTTTTTCTTACGATACTGCTACATTCCTAAAATCCTTGCTCACCTGAACAAATGGCAGTGCCGCGTCATCGACCTCTACGGCGATTTCCTTGTTATCAACCGTTACTTGATTAATTGCGAATGGCAAACCGATAAAGTAAAGTTTATAGGTTTCGTATCGTTCAGTAAACAATCCGTCTATGCTTTGGTTTAGCAATAAAGTATTTTTATTTCCTCTCACCGCAAATTTCTTTTCCAGATAAATACCCTGTTCGTAGGCGAAAGTATCGCCGTGATCTTCATAAATATAAGAATTCAATTCGCCTTCCACATAGTAGATATTTAGCCGAAGAGCATCTACTTTACGAAGATCGATATAAGGCATCACTGGAAATTCTGGCATCACCGCTCCGGCCTTAATGAAAATGGGCATTTCATCAAGCGGGGTGGGAATTTCATGTTCGATACCCCCTTCAAACAATTCATTGTCCCAATAATAATACCAATTGCCTTTTGGCAAATAGACTTTTTTACTGCTTTGCCCCGGATTGGTTACTGGAGATATGAGAACTTTATGGCCAAAACAAAATTCCTCTTCTCTGGCAATATTGGTTTCTACCTCTTGTTCAACCATCGTTATCGGTCTTAAAATAGGATAACCATATTGTGCCTGTTCCCAAAATACTGAATAGATATAAGGTAGCAGTTTATACCGTAATTCAATAAATTTTTTATTGATTTTTTCTAGCCCCTCACCAAACGACCATGGCTCTCTTTCACGGGTATCACCTGCCGAATGGGCGCGCATAAAGGGAGAAAATACTCCGAACTGAATCCATCGTGTGAATAGTTCTCCGTCAGGCTCGCCGCTAAATCCACCGATATCAGTACCGCAAAATGGCATACCCGACACCGAAAGTCTTTGCAACTGCAAAGCTCCAAGCCGAAGATGCTCCCAAGTAGCCACATTATCGCCTGTCCACACCGAAGAATAGCGCTGCGTTCCGGCATAAGCCGCGCGAGTAATGGTAAAAGGCCGCCTTCCTTTATTTAATTTTTTCAAGCCTTCATAGGTAGCCCTAACCATTTGCATACCATATACATTATGTGCTTTTCGGTGAGAGCCTCGATAACCGTCATAATTATGACGAACATCATTTGGGAATGTGCCCCGGCCAAAAACGGCAGGTTCATTCATATCGTTCCATACGCCCGCTACACCAATATCAACCAATTCGTTAAACAAACCGCCCCACCAGGTTCTGGTTTCTGGATTGGTAAAATCCGGAAACTGGCATCTTCCCGGCCAAACATGGCCTTCCATGAAATAGTCATCTCCTCTTCTACAGAAATAGCGATTTTCTTTCCCTTCCTTGAATACCCAGTAATTATCGTCTACTTTAATTCCGGGATCAATAATGACCACCGTTTTAAAACCATCATCAGCTAGTTTTTTTACCATCCGTTTTGGATTGGGAAAGTAATGCTTATTCCAAGTAAAGCAACGGTAGCCATCCATATAATCGATATCCAAGTATATTGCATCACAAGGGATATTTCTCGACCGGAATCCGTCGGCAATTTCATATACTTTACTTTCCGGGTAATAACTCCATCGACATTGATGGAAGCCCAATGCCCAAATTGGAGGTAGATAATGCGTTCCCGTCAGGCTGTGATAACGCCTAACGACATCCATCATATTGGGCCCGTGGATATAATAATATTGCAATTCTCCGCCTTCCGACCAGAAACTAGTTTGATCATACACTTCTGCGGCGAAATCAAAATAGGTTTTAAATGTATTGTCAAAAAAGATACCATAAGCCGCTCCTGCTTGCAAGCCCACATAAAAAGGGATGGTACGATAAAGGGGGTCTTGATCGAATGAAAAAGAATAGGTATCTGAATTCCAATTCGTCACCCTTTTTCCTCTTAAATTAAGATGGGTTGGCTTATCTCCGAGTCCATAAAACGCTTCCCCCTCCTGCGCTACTTTGGTACAGTACACATAATATCCACCAAAATCGGGATTTTCTTCCCAATGCATGGGCGAATGGTCCTGGTTCATTGTCTTTCCATCCCTGTCTAAAAAGGCAATATGGAAATCTGCCTTATTGACTACACAAGTAACGGTATTGGTACTCACTGTATAACGATCTTCTTCTTCTTGAAAGGCATATAGGGCAACATGCTGATCAGGATTGGGTACTGCATAGGAGAAATCGTCGAGAAACTGACCTTGAGGAGCTAAACGTACCCGAATAATTTCGTCGTTCACAATCTTGACTTCTACTTTGGCAGAGCCGTCGGTAAAAATATAACTGTTTTCTATCTGGGTATATCCGGTTACTCTCTGTAAATATTTCTTGACGATCTGGGGAAGGTCTAATACCGGATTATTGACGTGCTGTACACCGGCTTCTAACGTACTTTCCTCGAGGATAACTGCACCATCTTTATTTGTTGTTTCGGCCATGACTTTTTCAAGCTTAGTATTACGCTTACCAAAGTACGTTATTTGTATTAGCAAAACAATAGTGAAGTTGAGAAAGCCGTTAGGCTAAGCTTTTGGCTATCGGCATCCGTGTTGGAAGTCCACTTTATTTACGTTTTAAACAACCATGTTCTTAACACTATTAACCTGTTCCATTCTCTTTCTCCTTTTGTCTCGGTTTCTATTACTTCCTTAACATGTTCTTAAATAAGCGTGCTCTTTGCCGATTGAGCGGATTGAAAAACGATAGTCTAAAATTTTTCTCTTTTTATTTGCAGAATAGCTGGCATATCCTATATTTGTAGCGTCCTTCGAAAAAGGAGCACAAGTAATATGATCAAAGTCTTCACCCATCACGTACATTTCCATCATCGCCATTGCGGCGATATGTAATTAGTATGTTTCTACGTGGAGCATTCCCCCTCACTCGATTTATTATTCAATTGCTAAAGCTGTTTCAAATACAAATAGCTATTTCTAATTTTACAAGCACATAAAGATGACATCATTAAAAATTGCCATACAAAAGTCTGGCAGGCTTAACGAAAAATCTGTTGAACTCTTAAAAAACTGCGGATTACAATTTGAAAATTATAAAAGTTCGCTTATTTCAACTGTTTATAATTTTCCTTTGGAAATACTCTTTCTCAGGGATGACGATATTCCGGAATATGTTCAAGATGGGATTGCCGATTTAGGCATCGTGGGTGAAAATGTAATTCACGAAACTCAGGTTGATGTACATTATTTACAGCGATTGGGTTTCGGCAAATGCATGTTAAAAATTGCCATTCCAAATCAAAGCCATCTCAACGACATTCAAGATCTCAATGGTAAGGCTATTGCTACTTCCTATCCGGTAATTCTTAAAAAATATCTGAATGAAAAGGGTGTATCAGCAACCATTCGAACCATCTCCGGATCAGTGGAAATATCCCCAAGTTTAGGTCTCAGTGATGCTATATGCGATATTGTTTCTACTGGTGGCACTTTGCGTAGCAATGGCCTTAAGCCTTTTGCCGACGTCCTTTCGTCAGAAGCCGTTCTAATTGGTAAAAACGGTATTGGAAGCCATGACATTGTTATCGAATTGATGCAGCGGATTCAATCAGTATTGCGCGCCAAAGAAACCAAGTATGTCGTTTTAAATGTCGAGCGAAGCAACCTGGATTGCATCATCAATTTATTGCCCGGAGTGAAAAGCCCCACCGTAGTTCCCCTTGCTGAAGAGAACTGGGTAGCTGTTCATACGGCGATTGAAGAACATGATTTTTGGGAAAAAATCAACCAGCTTAAAGCGGTTGGAGCGCAAGGAATTATTGTTATGCCAGTGGAGAAAATTATTTTGTAGCTCTTAGCCTTTAGGTTTTAGCCCACTTAAGAGCTAATAGTCTATTGCTGACAGCTAATTGCTTATACCTAACAGCTAAAAAAATGCTTAAGACTTATCAATACGAACAATTGAGTCCGGATCAGTTAGCAGAGCTGGTTACCCGGAACAGCGACCCTGCCAATGCCATTCTACAAACTGTTGAAAGCATTTTGGAACAAGTGAAACAAGAAGGGGATATGGCTCTGCAACGCTACACGGAGCAATTCGATCGGGTTTCACTAAGCAAGCTTTATTTGGAGGACACAGAATTAGACAAGCTTGCTGCCACTATTGGACGAACGGAGCAGCGTGCCCTAGAAATTGCCTTTAATAATATCTACAAATTCCACCAAAGTCAACTCCGACGGGAAAAAAAAGTGGAAACGATGCCTGGTGTATCTTGTTGGCGTGAACCACGACCTATAGAACGCGTGGGCTTATATATACCCGGTGGTACAGCCGTTTTACCTAGCACCTTTTTGATGCTGGGCATTCCTGCTCGCATAGCCGGCTGCAAGGACGTTATAGTTTGTTCTCCTCCGCAAAGCAACGGTCTGGTAAACGCTTACATCGCCTATTGTGCCAAACTGTTAAAAATAAACCGTATTTATTTGGTAGGAGGGGCACAAGCTGTTGCAGCGATGGCTTATGGTACGGAAAGCATACCTAAAGTAGATAAAATTTTTGGACCTGGTAATCAGTTCGTAACTAAAGCAAAAACCATTGTGCAATCTACTACCGGCACAGCGATCGATATGCCTGCAGGTCCTTCAGAAGTGCTCGTGATAGCCGATAAGGAAAGCAATCCTGAATTTGCGGCCGTCGATTTGCTGGCACAAGCAGAACATGGCAAAGATAGCCAAGCTATTTTGGTGAGCGATAACCAAACGATAGTAGAGCAAGTAAATAAAGCACTCGAAAGGCAATTGGCTACTCTTCCTAGAGCCGAAATTGCTAAGGCTGCTTTACAAAATTCTTATGCAGTGGTTTGTAGGGATCTGCGTCAGGCTTTAGATTTCAGCAATCAATATGCACCAGAGCACTTAATTATTCTCAGCGACCAATGGCCGGATTTGACAAAACACATTGTCAATGCAGGATCCGTTTTCCTAGGGCATTTAACCCCTGAAAGTGCTGGCGATTATGCTTCTGGTACTAACCATACCTTACCAACTAGTTCCTTTGCCCGTTCTTATTCAGGGGTTTCGGTCGACTCGTTTATTAAAAAAATCACCTTTCAGCATCTTACCCACGAAGGTATCAAACAAATCGGCTCAACCGTGGAAATTTTGGCGAGCTTAGAAGGCCTGGAGGCGCATAAAAATGCCGTAAGCATACGCCTTCAAACATTAAAAAATAATTAATCAGCATTAGATCATTAATATATGTCTGCTTTCGATTTGCAAAACTTACTCCGGAATAATATAAAAAAACTAGTTCCTTATTCGTCTGCCCGGGATGAATTTAAAGGAGAAGCGTCCATTCTTTTGGATGCCAATGAAAACGCTTTTGGTTCTCCTTTGCCTGTTAATTTCCATCGTTATCCTGATCCTTTGCAATTGCGGCTTAAGGCCAAAATTAGTCAGATTAAGGGTGTCCCAATCCCAAATATCTTCCTTGGAAATGGCAGTGATGAAGCTATCGATATTTTAATCAGGGCATTTTGCATGCCTGGCATCGACAATATTCTCATTGTCCCGCCAACCTATGGTATGTATGAAGTTTCCGCCCATATCAATGACGTGAGCATAAAAAAAATCAATCTGACGAACGAGTTTCAATTAAACCTGGATGGCATAGCAGAAGCGATTGACGAACGTACGAAGCTTCTTTTCATCTGTTCTCCGAATAATCCAACCGGTAATTCTATCAATCGGGAAGATATCGAAACTGTTCTCACTAATTTTAAAGGTATCGTGGTGATCGATGAGGCCTATATTAACTTCTCCAGACAAAAGTCTTTTATACAGGAACTGGTAGAATACCCCAATTTGGTTGTATTGCAAACGTTGTCAAAAGCATGGGGCTTAGCTGGCCTCCGTATCGGAATGGCTTTTGCTTCTGAAGAAATAATCAGCATATTCAATAAAATAAAACCACCTTATAATATTAGCCAGGCTTGCCAGTTATTGGCTTTAGAGGCCCTAGACAATGTCGACAAGGTAAATAATTGGATTAAAGATATTGTAGACGAGAGGCAGAAATTGGCTATTGCTTTGCTAAAACTAGATTTAGTTACCTATGTTTATCCATCGGATGCCAACTTTCTGTTGGTTAAAACCATTAATCCGAGTGCGATTTATGCCTATCTGGTCGATAAAGGAATCATCGTACGCGACCGATCTTCAGTTGTTTTATGTGAAGGTTGTTTACGAATAACCATCGGAACCCCAAAAGAAAATCACGATTTGCTTCAGGCACTCGAAGATTATCAAAAAAACAAAAAATTATAGCAAGAAAACAAATTTCAATAAATACTTGAGGATTTATTAGCAAAAAAACTAAGCCATTCATCAATTCAGGAATAAATCGTACCTTTGGACTTACTTATGTCAACTATCCTATATAGAAAACGTTTATTATTCATCGATCGTGACGGAACATTGATCACTGAACCGGAGGATGAGCAGATTGATTCATTTGCCAAGCTTAAATTTTATCCCGGAGTTTTGCAGTATTTACCCCGAATTGCGAAAGAACTTGATTATAAACTGGTATTAGTAAGTAATCAAGACGGTTTGGGGACTTCTTCTCATCCAGAAGAAAATTTTTGGCCTGTACATCAATTTATTATCGACACCTTTGCCGGTGAAGGCGTTCATTTCATCAAGGAACATATCGACCGTACTTTTCCACATGAACAGGCCGACACAAGAAAACCTGGCATTGGCATGTTGAAGGAATATCTGGATGAAAACCAATATGATCTCAAAAACTCCTATGTTATTGGAGACCGAATGAACGATGTCCGTTTAGCCCAAAATCTAGGTGCAAAGGCCATTTGGCTCCGTAACAACGATTCGTTAGGTGTCAACGAAAAAGTTCAGTTTGACCCATCCGTCGTTGCCCTCGAAACAACAGATTTTAAGTCGATATACGAATATTTAAAGTTTGGCCATCGTCAGGCAACACACCATCGTAGAACGAATGAAACCGACATTCATGTCAACGTTAATCTGGATGGAAGCGGAAAAAGCGAAATCAAAACAGGCCTCGGCTTTTTTGACCATATGCTTGATCAGATTGCTAGGCACGGTCATATTGACTTAACCATCCATACTTACGGAGATCTCCATATCGATGAACACCATACCATCGAAGATACGGCCTTAGCATTGGGAGAGGCAATCTTAATTGCTTTGGGTGACAAGAAAGGACTAGAACGCTACGGCTTTTGTTTACCTATGGATGACTGCCTTGCTCAAGTGGCCATTGATTTTGGAGGTCGAAATTGGCTCGTATGGGAAGCGGATTTTAAACGGGAAAAAATAGGTGAAATGCCGACCGAAATGTTCTACCACTTTTTCAAGTCATTTTCCGATGCAGCAAAATGTAACTTAAATATCAAAGCAGAAGGACAAAACGAGCACCATAAAATTGAAGCGATCTTCAAGGCTTTTGCCAAAGCAATCAAAGCTGCTGTTAAAAGGGATACAGAAAAGATGCTGGTACCAAGCACTAAGGGCGTTTTATAAGTAGCAAGTTTTAAGTAACACATCATAATTTTCAAGGAATGATCGCTTTTGGGTTATTGGAATTGGCGTCTTCTGGTTTCACAGACGGAAATAGACGTGTTAAAAACAACGAAATTAAAGCTGGTGGCCGAAAGCTGGCAGCGGACAGCTAAATATGATTGGAATAGTTAATTACGGCGCAGGAAATATTTTTTCATTAACCGCAGCTTTAAATCGATTAAATTTAAAATACGGCATGGTTAATGCGGGAGATCGTATGGATCAATATAGCCATATTATCATTCCTGGGGTAGGGCATGCTGGGGTGGCTATGCAAAAACTGCAACAGAGTGGTTTAAGCGAATCCATAAAGGAGTTAAAGCAGCCGGTGTTGGGTATTTGTGTGGGAATGCAGCTATTAACAGCCTCTTCAGAAGAGGGAAATGCAGATATGTTAAACCTAATAGACGTGAAAACGCTACATTTCAGTCAACGAATTATACATAAAGTTCCACATATGGGGTGGAATAAGGTGCATGCAGAACTGGATCATGCTCTTTTCCAAGATATTAAAAAAGACACCTACTTTTATTTCGTTCACTCTTATTTTATTGAATATAATCCTACTTTTACACTTGCAAGTACAACGTATGGCATTCCCTTTTCTTCCGTTATCCATAAGCAAAATTTTTTGGGGGTTCAATTTCACCCCGAAAAATCAGGAGAAGTAGGTGAAAAGTTATTACGAAATTTCAGCAAGATTAACTCATAAAAAAATACGCAAAATATCATGTATATTATTCCAGCAATCGATATTTTAAACAAAAAGGTAGTCAGGTTACGCGAAGGAAAATACGACCAGGTAACCACATACGACACCAATTTGGAAGAAATGATGGAACGTTATCAGTCTAATGGCACTGAATTAGTCCATATTATCGATTTAAATGGTGCAAAGGGCGATTTTACCAATCAACAATACCTCTTTGACATCGTTAAGAAGACCGATATGAAGGTACAATATGGTGGGGGCGTGCGAAGCATTGATAAGGTTAAAGAACTGATCGATGCCGGCATCCATCGCGTTATCGTGGGCACACAAGCAATCACTAATCCATCTTTTCTAGACGAACTGAGCCATCTGTACTGTAACGGGATTAAATGTTCAGATCATATCGTTGTAGCCATTGATGTTTTGGATGAGGTTATTAAATATTCGGGCTGGATGGAAAGTTCGCCCGTTAAATTGATTGATTATATCGACCGCTGTCTCGGTTTAGGTTTTTTCCGGTTTCTATGCACCGATATTAATAAGGATGGTAAACTAGGGGGTGCCGGTATTGAACTTTACAGTAAACTGTTAGACCACTCTCCTATCATCAAGCTGATCGCTTCGGGCGGAATTAGCTCTATGGACGATATTAAAGCATTAGACGAACTGCGAATAGAAGCTTGTGTGGTGGGTAAGGCCTTATATGAGAATCGGATAAGTATTGAAGAAATTAAAGAATGGAATCTTCGCTCACTCATCAACTTTTAGATACGGGGGTAGCTAAACGAATTATTCCTTGCTTGGATGTTAAAGACGGAAGAACGGTAAAGGGAGTCAATTTTGTTGACTTAAAAGACGCTGGAGACCCTGTTGAATTGGCCTGGCAATATTCCAGACAAGAAGCGGATGAATTGGTTTTTTTAGACATCACGGCTACTCATGAAAAGCGCAAAACCACCATTGAAATGGTAAAGGCCGTGGCACAGCAAGTCAATATCCCCTTTACGATCGGGGGTGGAATTAATGCCTTATCTGATGCCGACGTATTGCTCCATTCGGGAGCGGATAAAATATCCATCAACTCCGCAGCTGTCCGAAATCCTGATCTTATTGACGAATTGGCGAAGGCTTTCGGCATTCAGTTTGTCGTAATAGCTATTGATACACGCTTTGTTGATGGTGATAATTATGTCTTTCTAAATGGGGGGCGCATAAAAACAGAAAGACGCACAGAAGAATGGATCAAAGAAGCAGAAAGCCGGGGTGCCGGAGAAATATTATTGACCTCCATGGATCATGACGGTACAAAAAACGGCTTCGATTGTTCCTTTTTAAAGCGAGTCAATAAAAATCTTACCATCCCCTTAATCGCATCGGGTGGTGCAGGGACTATTCAACATTTTGTTGACGTTTTTCTGGAGACTGATGTTGATGCTGCTTTAGCCGCTTCAGTATTCCATTATGGCGAAATTGGCATTCCCGATCTTAAAGATGAGTTGCGATCACATGGCATAGCTACACGTTTAGCCTAATAGAAAAAAAATATGTTAGATTTTAATAAAGGATCGGGCTTAATCCCGGTGATTATACAAGATAGCCAAACATTGGAAGTATTGATGTTGGGTTATATGAATGGAGAAGCTTGGGAAAAAACACAAAAAGAAAAGCGGGTTACTTTCTTTTCCCGTTCTAAAAACCGCTTGTGGACCAAAGGTGAAGAAAGCGGTAATTTTTTAAACGTAGTCAGCACTTTTTTCGACTGCGATCAGGATACCATTCTCATTAAAGTGAAGCCCGATGGTCCAACCTGTCATACAGGCGCTCGCAGCTGCTTTGCCACCGATTATAACCAAAATTTTATTTTTCAACTCGAAAATATCATTCAGGATCGATTTGATCATCCAACAGCTGCTTCGTACGTACATACTTTACGGCAAAAGGGAATCAACAAAATCGCTCAAAAAGTGGGCGAAGAAGCTGTGGAGACTGTTATTGCTGCACTTCAGGAGACAGAAACAGACTTCATTAACGAATCGTCCGATTTGATTTTTCATCTGTTGGTGCTGCTCAAAGAAAAAGGCTTAGATCTGCAACATATTGCCAAAAATCTGGAAAGCCGCCACCAAAAATAAGTTCTCGTATTTTTCCAGGTTATCTAAAAGCTCACTATGAATCGAATTGAGATCATCAAAAAAGCAACATTAACCGGGCATCAAAATCCCATTTTCGCCGTTGAGAACGACCTCAGTATCCGTAAACTTTTTACCGCGGGGAACGATAAAGGTGTAGTTGAATGGGATCTTCATACATTTCAATTTAAACAAGTCTTATGGCCGGTACGCAGTTCGGTATATGCCCTACATCATTTACCCAACAGCCATCTTTTGGCAATCGGTGAACGAAGTGGTTTGGTTAGTATCATTGATACTGGCAATAAGCAACTCATTGCGTCCCTTCAACACCATGAAAAACCTGTATTTGCCATTCAATCGTTTCATAACAAAAAAGAAATGCTGGTTTCTTCAGAAGACGGCACCGTTTCCGTTTGGGAAACCACCTCTTTTAAATTGCTTTATCATTTTAAAGTATCAGCACAAACCGTTCGTTGTATTGCATTAAGTCCGGATGAACGTATTTTCGCCTTAGGCACAAAAGATGGTATCATCCATATTTTTAATACCGAAGACTATGAGCGCAAGCTTGAAATCCATGCCCACCAAATGGCTATCACCGCCTTATGCTTTTCGCCAGATGGAAAATACCTGTTATCGGGTGCACGGGATGCGCAATTAAACATTTATCATAACTCGAGTTATGATCTAGCCAAAACGTTTACCGCCCATATGTTCAGCATCTACGGTATTGTCTATCATCCCACGCTACCGCTTTTTGCTACCGGAAGCCGCGACAAAAGCATTAAAATATGGCGAGCGGAAGATTTTTCCTTAGTCAAAAACATCAGTTTCGAAAAAGGTTACGACATTCATCGTCTATCCATCAATAACGTATTATGGATGGAAGATTATCTAATTTCGGTAAGCGATGATAAACAGGTTATGCTTTGGGAAGTAAAAGCAATAAATTAAATTTTATTCCTTTTTTTGAGCCCTCATGGTGTCTTGTTGTTGCGTCAGTTTAATCTTCTCTTTGGCGACAGGGCTTAGCTTCTTATATTTATTATAGGCGTCAATGATATATAAACGTAGTTGTTCGTCGTCAGCTTCTTTAATAAAAGAAACCTTCGGGCGATATTTAGCCATAAACAAGCTTAAATCTTCTCCTTTCAGCGGGGTGATACGCTGAATTAACGCAGGTGTAAACCGAGCATCAATAATTCGATTGTTACTTTCGGTTTCCAACATTTTATACTGTCTACGGGCTTCTCTTGCCTCCTTACCAAATATACGGGATGGGGACAAACCAATCCCTCCCATTCTTTGAGGCCCTAGACCGGCACTTCCTCCTGAAACGGTATTGGCGTATTGGCCACGGTTCCTGACACGCTCTTTTTCTTCGGCTAAACGGCTATTGGTTATTGCAGTTACGTTGACTTCTTTTAGAAAACGAGGATCGTCGACCGCAGTTAAATATACTCGTTTCAGGTCATAATCCAACACAACAAGGCTATCAACCCGATAACCAGGGTAAGAAAAGACCAAGATATCATCTTTATTGGCGGGTAAAGTAAATTCACCCTTGATTGTAGTTAATACGCTATCTTGACTATTCAGGTTTTTTACCTGTACCTGAGGCATTAATTCATCACTGCCGTATTCTAACACGATGCCTTTAAACTGTTGCTGCGCATGAACAAAGAAGAAACCTAACACTGATAAAAGTAACGTAAGTAAAGTAATGCGCTTCATGTTTTATATCTATTCTTTTTATTACTTAACAAAGTTAATTTAAAAGTGTTAGGTTTTTTCAGAGCCCCACTAAATGATTCAACTAATTATTCACTCCAACTATTATTAGCCGGATTAATATCAGGGAAAACCTTATCTGGATCGATCACAATATGACTTATTTTTTCTGTGGTCGGAACCTTGAAAGAGAACGATCGGTTTCGTTCCCATACTTCCACCGGTAATGTAATTCGGTCTTTTTTGCCGCTAACCGTTGTATACTCAACAATTACCGGCATTGGCATTTGCTCAATATTATCCACCGTGATAAAGGCACCTTTTGTCGGATCATCCCCTACATAAGCTACTCCATTTACACCTTGATCTAGTTTCCAAGTTGTCATAAACCAAGAACGCCAAAACCAACTTAAATTTTCACCGGCAACATTTTCTATAGTATGGAAGAAATCATAAGGGGTTGGGTGTTTATAGGCCCAGTATTGGATGTATGTACGGAATGCTTGATCGAACCGTTCTTTCCCAAGAATTTGTTCGCGCAAGAGCGTTAAACCCATACCTGGCTTGAAGTAAGCCAAGATGCCAATGTTACGCTCGTTCATATTTTGTGGCGACGACATAATAGGCTCAATTCCATCTTTAAATATACGGGAGGCAACGAGGTGCATGTCCACGGGCTCTGTTTTATACTCCCCATTATTAAATGCTTCTTGCGACAATGAATTAATGAAGGTATTAAAGCCTTCATCCATCCAGGCATATAAACGCTCATTGCTTCCTACAATCATTGGAAACCAGGTATGTCCGAATTCATGATCGGTAACTCCCCATAAATCGGCCCCTTTGGATTTTGTAGAACAAAACACAATACCTGGGTACTCCATTCCGGCGATATTTGAAGCTACATTAACCGCTACCGGATAAGGAAATTCAAACCATTTATTGGAATAATATTCAATTGATGATTTCGTGTACTCTGTAGAACGTCCCCAAGCCTCCATACCATCGCATTCTACCGGATAAGCAGAAATCGCCAGAGAAGGCTTCCCGCTAGGCAAATTGATACGGGCTGCGTCAATAATAAAGGCAGTCGAAGCTGCCCAAGAGAAGTCGTGACTTCCGGTTAACTTAAATTTCCAAGTTAACTCCTTTTTATTTTGAGGCCTGGAATCAGCTTGGGTTACTTCATCTGCCGAACGAATTACTACCGTCTTATCGCTATTTTTTGCTTTATTCCAACGATTAAGCTGCTCTTTGGTATATACCTCATCGGGGTTAAGTAATTCTCCTCCTGCCACGACAATCTGTTTTGCAGGTGCAGTGATTTCTACATCAAAATCACCATATTCCAGGTAAAATTCTCCAGGGCCGGTATAGGGTTCCACATTCCAACCCAAAATATTGTCATAAACTGCTACTCTGGGATACCATTGGGCTACTGCAAAAATATTTCCATTACGGGTATTTAAAACACCGGTACGGTCAGCACCATAATCCGGGATAACATAATGATAGGCAATTTGTAATTTCACATTACCACCATTTGCCTGCAACTCTTGCGGAAGGTAAACCTGCATACGCGTATCTGTGATGGTGTATTTTAAATCCGTACCATCAGTGCTTTTTACCGAGGTAATGGTATACCCGCCATCAAAGGGATTATCAATTGATCCATACCGACTTTTGCCAACTGGAATAATGGCCGCACCTCTACTTTTTTTGGAAAACAGATTCTGATCCAATTGAATCCACATAAATTGAAGCTTATCCGGACTATTATTGGTGTAATCCATTTCGACCATCCCATCAATTTCCTTCTTTTGATCATCTAAATGTGCTTTAATTTTGTAATTGACACTATTTTGCCAATACTGAGGTCCAGGTTTCCCACTTGCAGAACGATAAATATCGCCGGTATTTGGATAAAACAACGGCGCAAACGCCTCTTCGTAACTGTATTTTGATGATTCGGTTGTTTCCTGAGCAGACAATTCAAAAGAGCCGATTAAAAATAATGCAGATGCTAAAAGCGATCTGTTAAATAAGTATAAATGTCTTTTCATCGAATAAAACAAGGGTTAAAATGTGTGTGCTAAATTTATATAAAGGTTAAAGATACTATATTTAACGTCCTTATTAAAAACAAAAGGCGTCAATTGGGAAATTAACACCTTTGTAACAACTATTTTAATTTCTCTTCGTAGATTTTCTCATCGAAGCCCACAATTAAGCCTTTCGGCGATTCTATAACAGGCCGTTTAATGACACTCGTTTTTTCCATCATTAACCGGTTTGCTGTTTTTTCGTCAATGACTGCGGCTTTCTCGTCATCCGATAGTGCTCTCCAAGTCATCCCTTTTTTATTTACCAGACTTTCCCAGTTCACTACTTTTTCCCAACGTTTTAAGGTATTTTCCTGAACACCCAGTTTTTTAAAATCCTGAAATTCGTATGCGATATGGTTTTTTTCTAGCCAATCTAACGCTTTTTTTACTGTGTTACAATTTTTGATTCCGTATATTTTCATATTGTATTAAGATAGTTTTTAGCCTTTAGGTTTTTAACCAGAATAAGGTTAATGTCTAACAGCTATTTATTATACCTCGTCATGGTCAATTCTATACCCACGGAAACGAAGCTTTTAACAGCTTCTACTGCATGTTGAATCAATCCAGGTAATGCTTCTTGCTCTTCTTTGTCAAAGGGGCCCAATACATAATCTATTTGTCTGCCTTTCGGATAATGATCACCAATACCAAAACGCAATCGGGGATAGTGCTGCCCTCCACATAACGCTTCTATATTTTTTAATCCATTATGACCCGCTGCGCTTCCTTTTGGTTTCAATCGTATAACTCCAAAAGGAAGTGCCAGATCATCCACAACCACCAATACGTTGGTAATCGGTATCTTTAACTCACGCATCCAAAAATTAACGGCTTTCCCGCTTAAATTCATATAAGTAGTAGGCTTAATAACATGTACTATTCTACTTTTATGCTTAAATTCCGCATAATAAGCATATTTCAATATCGAATAACTTGCCCTAGCCTCTTCCATCAAAGCGTCAGCCACCATGAAGCCAATGTTATGGCGGGTATCCGCATATTTGACTCCAATATTACCCAAACCGACAACAAGATATTTCATATGCAATGATAATAAAAAAAGCACCCGTTTGTGCCGGGTGCTTTATGTAAGATAAAAAATAACGAAATTATTTCTTTCCTGCTTTAGCAGCTTCCTGCTCAGCTTGTTTCAGAGCACGCGACATGATAACAGAAACAACGGTATCATCAGCGTTATTCAAAATTTTGCCGTTTTTAACTTCAATAGCTCCCACGCGCACAGACTTACCTACTTCCAGGGATTCTAAGCTAACTTCAATTACCTGAGGCATATCTTTAGGTAAAGCTTTCACTTTCAATTTACGCAGCTTTTGCACCAACTTACCCCCCATCTTCACACCTGGAGAAGTTCCGGTTAACTCGATAGGAATATTCATCGACACTTCCTTTTTATCATTTAAAGCTAAAAAGTCAATATGCAACAATTGATCGGTTAATGGGTGAAACTGAGTTTCTTGCACAATAGCCTGAAATTTTTTACCTTCTAAATCGATTTCAACGAATTGAACCTCCGGTGTATATACCAGTGGTTTCAAATCAGCTGCGGACGCAGCAAAGTGGTATTGTTCTTCACCACCATAAAGAACTGCTGGAACTTTTCCTGCATAACGCAGTTCTTTTGCGTCTCTTTTCCCTACGTTCTCCCGAAGAGAACCGCTAATAGCAATTGATTTCATTTTTATATTATTAATTTGAGCGCGCAAAGATAGAAAAACTATTTCAATATCTCTACTTATTTACATCTAAAATTTTAAAAAGCTCGCTAATCGAACCATGCTCATTGATATTGGTAATAGCCCTTGCAAATAAATCGGCAGTTGATAACACTTTAATTTTGCTGCTTTTTCCTTTTAATGGTATGGTGTCGGTTACAATTAGCTCACTGAGTACGGAATTTTCTATTGTTTCATAAGCCTTACCTGAAAGTACAGGATGTGTGCAGACCGCACGGACGCTAGTTGCTCCATTTTCCATGATTAATGAAGCAGCTTTAGAAAGCGTTCCCGCTGTATCACAAATATCATCGATGAGGACAATATCCTGGCCAGTAACATCTCCAATGATCGACATTGATTCGATTTCATTGGCTCGCTTACGTTGCTTATCGCAAATAACCACTTCGGCATTAAAATATTTAGCAAAAGTTCGTGCCCGATAAGACCCTCCCATATCCGGGGAAGCAACGGTTAAATTCGGAAGATTAAGGGATTTGATATACGGTACAAAAATACTGGCTGCATCTAAGTGATCTACCGGAATATCAAAAAAGCCCTGAATTTGAGCGGCATGTAGATCCATCGTCATAATACGGTGAGCCCCTGCAGCAGTTAAAAGATTAGCAATCAATTTTGCACCAATCGCCACTCTTGGTTTATCCTTACGATCTTGCCGAGCGTAACCAAAATAGGGAACCACCGCAGTAATATAATGCGCGGAAGCCCGTTTAGCCGCATCTATCATTAATAACAACTCGAACAAATTATCATTTGGCTGGCAGGTTGACTGAATGAGAAAAACATCGCTACCTCGGATGGATATATTATAATGAGGCTGGATTTCGCCATCACTGAACTTAGAAAGGGTTAATTGCCCTAATGCTTTCCCATAAGCTTTGGAGATTTTGTTCGCCAGTTCCTGACTGCCTGATCCGGCAAACAATTCAACGGTGTTAAATTGCAGAGGCATGTATGCGGGGTTTGGTATATGTTTAAAAAAATTCGGGTCGTTTTTACGACCCGATCTTCTTTTTTGTTGCCCGACCAGGATTCGAACCTAGACAAACAGAACCAAAATCTGTCGTACTACCATTATACTATCGGGCAATCCTTTTCGTTTACTTCATTAACATCTTCCGTAAACGGAGTGCAAATATAAAGTGATATTTCAAATACACAAAATATTTTTTCGCTTTTTTCTGTTGTTTTTTCATAGGCATTTTAAGCTTATAGATTTTCAGTTACTTATTAAAATTTGAGGGGGGGATCAACAATCAGAAAACATTTTGATAGACACGCACCGTTTTGTTACCTGTTAATTTTTACTTTTTACTCCCCCACTTTCTCTTATATGAATACTAATACTTATTTTCGGCTCATAAAAATTATCGGTATTGTTTTTGGATCAAGGCGATAACCCTTACGATCCTTGCAACAGTCAAAATTTTTTAAAAAATCTTATATAAATGAATTATCAAAGAACCAATAATTTACTGGGATGGATCACTTTTTTAATTTCCACCTTAGTTTACGTATTAACACTCGAACCTACGGCCAGTTACTGGGATTGTGGTGAATTTATTGCCGCGGCTTATAAAATGCAAATTGTGCACCAACCCGGTGCTCCATTGTTTTTAATGCTGCAGAATATTTTTAGCAATCTAGCCTTTGGGCATAAAGAGTCGTTGGCTTATTGGATGAATTTTGGTTCTGCCGTATCCAGCGGTTTAACAATTACTTTTCTATTTTGGACAATCACGGCTTTAGCCAAAAAAGCCTTATGGAAAAAAGAAGAATCAACGGCTGCCCTAATCCAAATCATGGGCGCAGGATTGGTTGGTGCACTTGCTTATACATTTTCCGATACCTTTTGGTTTTCTGCCGTCGAATCTGAAGTATATGCAATGTCTTCTCTTTGTACAGCTATCGTTTTTTGGGCTATCTTAAAATGGGAAGCTCACGCAGACGAGCCTCGGGCAGATAAGTGGCTTTTATTGATTGCTTATGTGATGGGCCTTTCTATTGGTGTACACTTATTGAACCTACTCACCATACCAGCCCTTGCTTTAGTTATTTATTTCAAAAGAACCAAAACACCCACCAATGGAGGAGTTTTCAGAACCTTTCTTATTGGATGTGTTGTTGTGGCTTTCGTGCTTTGGGGAATCATTCAATACCTGATTAAATTTGCAGCCTACTTTGATTTATTCTTCGTCAATAGTCTTGGTATGGGCTTCGGTTCGGGGGTTACTTTTTTTACGCTTTTAGTGGTAGGTGGCCTAACGTATGGTATTTTTTATTCCATCAAAAAGTTGAAACCGCGCCTAAATTTAATTCTGCTCGGCATTAGCTTTATCATCCTTGGATATGGTTCTTTTGCTATGATCTTAGTCAGAGCCAAAGCAGATCCTACCTTAAACAACAGCGACCCTGATAATGCCTTCTCTTTCTTAAGTTACCTAAACCGCGAACAATACGGGGAAGAACCTCTTCTTAAAGGCCCCTATTTCGATTCTAAAGTAATTGATCGTAAAGAAGGCAGCAGTACTTATATTAAAGGTGATGAGCGGTACGAAAATATTGGGAAGAAATATAGTTACGTATATGATCGGGAGACCGTATTTCCTCGCATTTATAGTGATGATGCCGGCCGTGGCCATCCCCAATTTTACCGTAGTTGGCTTAATTTGAGTGAAAATGAACAACCTACTTTTGGCAATAATTTGAACTTCTTTTTCACCTATCAGGTAGGCCATATGTATGCCCGTTATTTTTTCTGGAATTTTGTAGGCCGGCAAAATGATCAGAAGGGAGATGGCAGCTTTACCGAAGGCAATTGGATAACCGGTATTAAACCGATCGATCAAGCCCGTTTAGGCGGACAAGATGCCTTACCTCCTTCTTTGAAAAGCGACCCTTCCAATAACAAATTCTATGGGTTTCCCCTAATTTTAGGCATCATAGGGGCCTTATGGCACTTCAAGCGTCATCAAAAAGACGCAGGAATTGTGGCACTTCTATTTTTCTTTACCGGGTTAGCTATTGTTTTATATCTGAACCAATCACCACTTCAACCACGTGAGCGGGATTACGCTTACGCCGGGTCTTTCTATGCCTTTGCCATTTGGATAGGTCTGGGCGTTATTGGCATCGCTAATTTTATTCAGAAGAAGATTAGTTCAAAAAATGCGGGGATTATCGCCACAATTATTGGATTGTTAGCCGCTCCCGTACTGATGGCTAAAGAAGGATGGGATGACCACGATCGCTCCACCAAGACGGTTGCACGGGATTTAGCAAAAGATTATCTGGCTTCCTGTGCTCCCAACGCCATTCTGTTTACGTATGGAGACAATGATACTTATCCTTTGTGGTACGTCCAAGAAGTAGAAAATTTCCGTCCCGATGTCCGCATTGTCAACCTGAGTTTATTGAGTGCCGATTGGTATGTGCGTCAAATGAAGGATAAAGTAAATGAATCTGCCCCACTACCGATAACCATGAGGAATAACCAATTCAAACAGGGAACACGTGATGGTTTATCTTATCTCGACCAAGGTTTTAAACAGCCTATTGAATTAGCTACGGTACTTGATGTTTTGTTATCAGACAATCCCAACGACCAAGTGGAATATCAAGACGGACGGCGATCTAATTTTTTATTTACCAAACATTTTAAACTTACAATAAATAAAAATGATGTGTTAAAGAACAAAGTTGTTCCCGCCAAATGGACCAATAATATTGTTGATACCATGGTATGGGATTATAATAAGGATTATGTTTCCAAAGCCGAATTGGCCATGTTTGATATGTTGGTCCATAATAATTGGAAACGCCCTATTTACTTTGCAACTACAGTGCCCAGCAGTAATTTTATGGGTCTCGACAACTATCTGATTAACGAAGGTTTTGCTTTACGTTTAATGCCGGTTAAATTCAACAAAACAGAAGAAGAAATGCGTATGGGAGAAAGTGTCAATACCGATGCTTTATACGACCATATTATGAACCGTTATACTTGGGGTAATATGGCCAAAGCACGCTATCTCGATCCCGAATCCTATGGCATGTTATCTTTGGTTATTAATAATTTCAGCACCTTAAGTCAATCCTTATTTGAGGAGGGCAGGAAGGAAGAGGCTACAAAAGTATTAAATCGCTGTTTGGAAGTAATTCCGCAACGGATTTATTCCCTTAGCGAATCACGTGTTCTTTATTTTCTATGCAGACAGCTATATCAGATAGGAGCTATTGATAAAGCCAACCAGTTGATGGAAAAAAACAATCGCTATGTTGCCGATTTACTGAACTATTATATTGCCATTGCGAAGACCAAGCCGAATCTGGAAATGCAAAATATTCAAGTTGGCACACAAGTAATCTACAGCTCAGCGGAATTAGCTAAAGAATACAAGCAGGACAAACTAGCCAAAAGTCTAGAAGCCTCCCTTAATCAAATCGAAACCATGTTTTCGGGAGCACCGCAACAGTAAGCTGCAATAGGACAAATAAAAAAGCAATAGTTAGATAACTATTGCTTTTTTATTTGTCCTATTGCCGTGTACCAATTTGGCACTATTTGCTACTCTAGTTTAAGAAACTTAAACTCAATATACGCATTTTTAGCACCGGCGTTTACGGGCATTTGCAAGGTTAATGTCTGACCGTCAGCATAGGCTAAATCCAAACGGTAACCTTCCGTTATATCTTTTGCTTTTTCTCCGGGATACAATTTTTTAAATTGAAATTGCGCATCACCACCATCTGGCTTATAAATCGACCAGAAGATTTCACGTGTTGCACCCGGTGCACATAATTCACCATCAGCAGAAAAAGTAATAGAACCTTTTCCATTCGCCATCAAATTCCATGTACTTCCAACAAAACACTCCATAGGAGCTTCATCAAAAATCGTTTTCACATTTGTTCCTGGAAGAAAATTTTTCTTTTCTACTCCGTCCAACACCCATTGTCCTTTTACATTACTACGCCATTGTCCGGCACTTGGTGAGGAAGAACCTGGTTTTGAAGCAGAACACCCACTGAAAAGAAAACCTAACGCCAAAATATAGGCAGAAAATTTTAGAATTGCTTTCATCTATCGTTTTATTTGTTTTTAAGTTGTCAGAAGGGGCGATGCCCGTTTCGTAATTTACACAACTTTGTCTAAGTTTGTTTCCTTGCGCAAGATATAACTTTTGTCGCAATTTTATTACCATAATACAGCAAGTTTTGTAACTGTTGCTTTAACTTAATAAAACAAAAGACATCGTTTTGCAAATGAAGCTAAATTTCAAAAATCATACCACGAGTAAATTCATCTCAAAATTGTTGGTGAGACTCTTCATTATCATTTTAGCCGTAGCTATTGCCCCAATTTTAGTGGATCAGCATATGGCTGCAAAATTAGAAACTACTTATGTATATATTGAAAACAAATGGGTTTTTATTTTTCCACTCATTCTATTCCTTAGTTTTCTTACCTTATTAATTTTAACCGGACGGACCAAGCACGAACAAACTGATCTTAACTGGATGTTATCGTTAAATACCGTGTTGCTCATTATTTACGTTATATTACTTTGTATCCGCTTATATCCTGCTGTTTATCAGTAGACATCTTTTATGACGAAACAGAATTTTTGGAGCATACTTAAACTCCTACTAAAAGTTGCTATAACGAGCCTTGCATTATATATAGTATTCACCAGGGTAAGTCTTCAGGATTTAAAAGAAGTTTTCACTCAATCCGATCCACTTTTTCTCGGTTTGGGATTCTTGAGTTTTTTTGTATCCATCGTTCTTTCTTCATTGCGGTTAAACAGTTTTTTCAAAGGTATTGGACTTCAAATTCCGGAACGCTATAACTTCAAATTGTATCTTTTGGGTATGTTTTATAACATTTCGCTACCTGGAGGTATTGGTGGCGATGGATACAAAATATACTTACTTCGAAAGCGGTTTGGAATTAAAGGAAGACAATTGCTATCCTGTGTTTTTTTTGATCGATTAAGTGGCTTATGGGCCTTATGCATCATCACCGCAGCATTGGTTATTTTTATTCCGCGTCTGGGTATACCAAATTGGGCTCCCATCGCTGGCGTATTAATCGGCAGCATCCTGTATTATTTTTTAATGCATCGTTTTTTTGAACCGTATAGCCGTCAATTTTTAGTGAAACATTTAAAAGCACTAGGTGTACAATCCCTGCAGGTTGTTTGCGTAATATGTATTTTATATAGTCTCGAATTTCAAGGAAAATTTTCGCCTTATATCCTACTCTTCTTATTGTCTCAAATTATCGCTGTTATTCCCTTATCGATCGGGGGACTAGGTGCAAGAGAAGTTTTTTTTGTCTTTGGATCAGATTATTTCCAACTTGATCCGCATCGCGCTGTATTAATTAGTTTGATCTCTTATTTCATTTCTGCGCTCATTTCTTTATCCGGATCTTATTTCACATTTTATCCAAAGGCCTTAGGTGAAGAGAAGCTTCCTAAATCTGCAGAAGTAGATTTGGCTGATTAAACTTTTTTTGACATCTTTCGTTCTATTATTTAGTTAAAGTTCGTAAAATCCCATCAGTTTTTAGATCATATATTGACTATGAATATTGTTATCACAGGTGCGAGTAGCGGTGTTGGTTTTGAGGCTGTCTTAGACCTCATTTTACACCAGGATCATCATGTTGTGGCCTTGGCGAGATCACATGATAAATTGAAACGATTATATGAAATTGCGAAAGGTTTAAATCCCGATTGCAATTTATATCCGGCAAGATTTGACATTGTACATGATGATTACGAAAATGGTTTGCTTCCTTTTATTAAAGAAAAAATTGGTCAGGTTGATGTCTTAATCAACAACGCAGGTATACTGATCAATAAGCCTTTTATGGAAACCAGCCTCTTGGATTTCGCAGAGATGCTACAAGGGAACATATTAGGACATGTAAAAATGATTAAATATCTGGTACCGACGATGCCTGCTGGAAGTCATATCTTGAATATAGGTAGCATGGGTGCCTTTCAAGGCAGCGTCAAATTCCCTGGTTTATCGGCTTATTCGGCCAGTAAAGCAGCAATGCATGCATTGACAGAATGTTTAGCTGTCGAATTATCCGATCAGAAAATACACGTAAACTGCTTAGCACTAGGTTCAGCGCAAACAGAAATGTTGGAAAAAGCGTTTCCTAATTATCAGTCGCCTATTGCCGCATTTGAAATGGGCAAATATATTGCTGATTTTGCCCTTACGGGGCATCGTTTTTTTAATGGAAAAGTACTACCTGTTGCGGTTACCACACCGTAATAAATATTGACTTAAAAATTTTGTACTATGAAGTGTGTCAGTCAGAAAATTATATTAATCTTCATTTTAGTCCTTCCTTATGCTTGTCAAAACCGCACAAACGAAAAGGTCTCCGATCAACAATATTCGACACCTCAAGATGATCAACAGGCTTCGGATGAAGAAAAGACCTTAAGCCTTCCTTATATAGCCGTTGTCGATAGTTTAACCCATAAATTAAAAATGGAGGAAAATCCGGAGAAAAGTGCCGTCACCTTAAATAAAGAAGATTTGGCTGAGGCACTTAACGTCAAATATCCGGATATTAAATTGCAAATTGGCCGCGTTTATCGCGATACATTAACCGTACATATTCCGGATGCTACTGCATTAACTCAAGACTACGGCACAACCGGAGCACTCACCTATCTTGCTGAAGCTACTTATGCTTTTACGGGCCTACCTGAGATTAAAGTAGTTAATTTTGATTTTAAAGAAGGTGACCATGCTGTACCCGGTCCTTATACCCGTAAAAGTTTTGAGAATAAGCTGTAGCTGCTGATAGTTAATAACTATCAGCAGTGAGCTATTTGCTTTCAGCTTTCATTTCGTTTAAGACTGAGTAGGTAATTCGCTTCTGCCAAAACAACAACACAACCAACAATTGCAACGAGCAGCTTGCTTTAACTAACGATCATGGACGACTAAGCCGTTTCGTTTTTTCTGCTGGATAGAATCTGCACCTCATGTACGACAATTTCCGTAACATAACGGGTCATCCCTTCCTGATCAATATAACTTCTGTTGATCAGTTTTCCGGCTACACAGATTTCACTTCCCTTATCTAAGCTCTTTTCCACGAATTGAGCTTGCCTGCCCCAAAACACCAAAATATGCCACTGGGTATCGGTTAACCATTCTCCACGACTATTTTTAAACCGTTCATTTACGGCAATAGATACCCGCGCTAATTGCTTATTATCACCAAATTTTTTCACATCAGGCTTATTGCCTAAAAATCCGCTTAAACGTACGCTGTTTTTTAAAGTACTCATAAGTTTAAAATAAAAAGTAATCGTTTAGTTACTGCGATAACCCAATGGCTATCGGCTTTTGTTGTCTGACAAATTTCGTCCAAGAAATTCCAATAGCCGTATATTAAACGGATATAGTCGGATATAAACGATTATATCCGTTTATAATCGGCTTCAAGGCCCTTTCTATTTTTTTCTTTTTTATTGTATAAAGAAATATGGCAGCTTCGTCCATTTTTTTTAAGTTTGGAAGCAAAATCAAACACTATGGAAGATCCCATTACATTAACATCGGTAGCTGCCTTTCATCGAACATTCAAACATCCTATCCTAGACGAACCTGGGATTCCGAATGAGCAACGGTGCAAACTTCGCGTATCTTTAATAGCTGAAGAGTTAAAGGAACTGGAAGAGGCCATTAAAAATAAGGACATAGTAGAGATTGCGGACGCATTATGCGATATACAATACGTACTTTCGGGTGCTATCTTGGAATTCGGACTGGCCAATAAGTTCAAAGTACTCTTTGATGAAGTACAGCGTTCTAATATGAGCAAAGCCTGTAAAAGCAAGGAAGAAGCCGAAGCCACCATCCGTCATTACAATGAAAGGGGCGTAGATTGCTTTTACGAACAGCAAGGAGAAGAATATTTGGTGTACCGCACAGATGATCATAAGACCTTGAAATCCGTTAATTACTCACCAGCTGATCTGGCAAGCATATTATATGGCTAAAATCCATCAGTACGAATTAACGACGCTATGGACCGGTAACGAGGGACAGGGGACAACAAGTTACCGTTCCTACAATCGTAGTTATATCATTTCATTAAAAAACAAAGAAAATATTTACGGTTCTTCGGATCCCGCTTTTCTTGGCGACCCCACAAAACATAATCCAGAAGAACTGCTATTGGCATCGTTATCCAGCTGTCATATGCTCTGGTATCTTCATTTTTGTGCTGAAGCAGGATTGATCGTTTCATCGTATAAAGACCTAGCAACCGGGATTATGATTGAAGAAAAAAATGGCAGCGGGTACTTTAAAGAAGTGCATCTCCATCCGGAAGTGAACTTGTTGAATGAAAACAAAACAAATGAAGCAATAGCACTCCATAAAAAAGCCAATCAATATTGCTTTATTTCCAATTCGGTAAACTTCCCCGTATATCACCATCCGCTTATCCTCTCATCAAAATGAATGACTTTCCTTTATGGAAAGCATTTTAAATGATCTTATCGGATTTAATCATAAATTGATTATCTTGCCCTTTACTTATTCAATCTAGTAAATCAACTAAACTATGGACCGTTTTTGTTTAGACTGTAAGCAAGTTATCTTCGGTCGCAGAGACAAAAAGTTCTGCAACGATGCCTGCCGAAGCAACTATAATAACAGGAAGAATTCCCAGTTGAATACCTTTATCCGTCAAGTAGACCATACCCTCAAAAAAAACCGGAATATCTTACTTCAGCTTAACCCGTCCGGAAAAACCAAAGTACTCCGAGAACGAATGAACAAGATGGGATTCGATTTTGGTTATTTCACCAATATATTGGAAACTGCAAAAGGAGATCGCTATTTATTTTGTTATGAACAAGGTTATCTGCCTATTAATGACCATGAAGTACTTTTAGTTAAAAAGAAAGAACAATAAATATAAGTAACTCATTTTTTTATTAGAAAACGACAAAAACAGTTCACGCAATCATTTTATTATTTTCGTAAAATTTCTATAGATAAAAAAATGAAGTTCAAGAACAAATAGATGGGTGTTTTTTTTTTAGACGTATTCCTATTATAGTCAATTTTATTTACTTATTATGATTGATACCTTACGAATTATTTTAAAGCGTTTTTTTAGTTCATGAAATTTCATAGCCGCTATTTTTTTATTTTGTGTTTACTATTTCCTTTTCAGCGAACACGAGCGCAGGCCGAATTGGCAGACGATTCTATAACACAATTACCCTCCGCCACGGTTAGAGCCTATCTAAGTAATCAACCCTATTTAACGGTATCGAGCACTATAGGACTTGTCGATAGCTCATTACTTCGATTGCAGCAAGGCACTACACTTTTGCCAGCCATGAACACCATTCCCGGTGTTCGAATGGAAGAACGATCACCGGGAAGTTACCGCTTATCGGTAAGGGGCAGCTTGCTGCGCTCTCCATTCGGTGTAAGGAACGTAAAAATCTACTTTGATGAACTTCCCCTCACCGATGCTGGAGGGAACACCTATCTCAATGTACTGGATCCTTTGGCGCTGCAACACCTTACCATTCTAAAAGGACCTGACGGAAGCCTTTTCGGTGCGAATTCAGGTGGTGTTGTGCTCATCAATCCCAATGGATCGGAAAATAAAAGCCCCAATGCTGCGAGCATCACTGCCGATGCAGGTTCTTATGGTTTATATCACCAACAAGTGAGCGCTAACTATCAGGTTAATCCACATTATCGCTTCGCTTTGAATTATGCCTTCCAACGATCAGACGGTTATCGTGAAAACACCGGATTGAATAGGCATTATCTCCAAACTGTACAACGTTTTAATTACTCTGACAAAAATGAATTGCGTTTAGTAGGCTTTTATTCAGACATGAGCTATGAAACACCAGGAGGATTAACCGAAGCGCAATATCTGGAGAATCCTCAACAGGCCCGACCCTCTGCCGGCAACACACCTGGATCGGTAGCTCAACATGCAGCTATCTACGACAAAACTTTGTTTGGGGGACTTATCCACCATACTAAACTGAATGCTCATTTTAACCACGTGTTGGCTGTCTTCGGGCAATATACAGACTTCGCCAATCCGTTCATTACCAATTTTGAAAAAAGATATGAAGGTAACCTGGGGTTTAGAACTTATTTGAACTATGTCAAAGAGTACAATGAAAATTTTGTTTGGAAGGCCAATGCAGGAATCGAATGGCAGAAAGGAAAGGCAGACGTGCTTAATTACGACAATAACGGAGGAATTCAAGGAGATCAACAGGTAGGCGACGCACTGAAAAATTACCAGTATTTTTATTTCATCCGGCTGAACGGTGATATCGCAAAGCGATTAAACATAGAAACCGCGTTAAGCCTCAATTACTATCGCTATGCTTATGAAAATTTATTTCCCAATCCAAGCCATGGCTATCAGTCAGTTCGCTTCGACCCTGCATGGATGCCTCGTTTTGCATTATCTTATTTAATTCATTCAACTTTCAGCTGGCGTTTATCTGCAGGTAGAGGTTTCTCTCCGGCTACCACTGCCGAAGTACGCTCATCCGATAATGTAATCAATACGGCACTCCGTCCGGAAACCGGATGGAATTATGAAACCGGACTACGTTGGCAAAGTAAGAACAATCGCTTTCAGGCAGACGGTGCTTTTTTCATTTATCGGATGCATGATGCTATTGTCAGGTTGACGAATGAAGGAGGAGCTGAATCGTTCACCAACGCGGGAGGTGTCAATCAACGTGGCATCGAGGCAACGCTAAGTGCCTGGATTATTCATGCACATCAAAACGGCTTTATCAGAGGATTGCGTTTCTCTACTAACTTGACCTGGAGTCATTTCAGGTTTCGAGATTATGAAAACGACGGCACCAATTATGATGGAAACAAAGTTACCGGTGTTCCGGACCAAGTATTGGTAAACAGCTTGCATTTCCTGTTTCCACAAAGTTGGAGTTTATATCTACAACATAATTATACTTCTTCTATTCCTTTGGATGATGGGAATACCACCTTTGCAGACGCTTATCATCTTCTACAAGGAAAAATTCAATGGGGGCACTCCTTCTTCAAGGGAACGATGATCAATTTCTTTGGTGGAGCAGACAATATCTTAAACCAAAAGTACAGCCTTGGTAACGATATCAATGCCTTTGGCGGCAGATTCTATAATCCGGCTATGCCGAGGAATTATTATGTAGGTTTAGCAGTTCGGTATTAGCCATTAACTATTCCAAATAATGCGAAATAAGCTGGGCTACGCGATCTGATGCGCCAGGCTGCCCCATTACGGCTTGCAACTCCTGATAGTCGTCAAGCATTTTTTGCTTATAGGTTTTATTGTTAAGTAAAAGATCCAGCTCTTCAGCTATTGCATGGCGATTTGCCTCTTTTTGAATCAGCTCTTTTACAACTTCTCTTTTCATGATCAAATTGACCAATGAAATAAAATTCACTTTAATAACCATACGTCCAATTGCCACAGACAAGGCGTTAGCTTTATAGACGACTACTTGCGGAACTTGTAGTAAAGCCGTTTCCAAGGTTGCCGTACCGCTGGTCACAATAGCGGCTTCTGCGTGTTGCAACAGGTCGTAGGTCTGATTGAACACAATAGGAAGCTCAGCTCCCTGCATGTATTGTTGATAATATTCGGCATTAAAGTTAGGAGCTCCCGCAATTACAAACTGATGCCCGGGAAACATCCGAGCGACTGATAACATATCGGGCAGAATTTTCATGATTTCCATTTTTCTACTCCCTGGAAGCAACGCAATCAATGGCTTATCGTTTAAATTATTTCTTCGTCGAAAATCAGATTGAAATGTATGGGCGCTTATCGCATCCAACAAAGGATTACCTACATAATCGACTTCCATACCCCATTCAGCATAAAAATCAACTTCAAAAGGAAGGATACAGAATAAGTGATCGACAATTTGCTTAATTTTTTTTACCCTTCCCGTATTCCACGCCCAAACCTTGGGTAAAATATAATAGAATACAGGAATACCCTGTTGTTTAGCAAAAGCGGCTATCTTTAAGTTGAATCCAGGAAAATCGATTAGAATTAAGGCATCAGGCCGTACGGTTAATAAATCAGCCTTTACCTTTTTTAAGTTTTTAAAGATAGTTTGAAGATTACCTAATACTTCCACAAAGCCCATAAAGGACATTTCAGAGGTATGTAAAACAGCGGGCTCATTCGCTGCCTCCTGCATCTTATCCCCCCCAACAATCCTAAAACGAGCCTTAGAATCTATTTTTATGATCGACCTAATCAGATTTGCACCATGCAAATCGCCCGAACTTTCTCCTGCGATGAGGTAATAATTCATGTTATCTGATTTTGTTGATTGTGTAAACTGACTTTTATACCATTATTTTCCGCTTAAATAGGATAAGCAACAATACGGACGCGAAAGTGATGGCAATTATACCCGCGGCCGTTTTTGTAAATTGTTTTTTGTAGCAGATCCGCACTTCCCATAAATTGATTAAGCCCGCGAAGGCATATAATAATAAAGGCTTATCACCGAGGCGCTCTCCTAATGACGTATAGGTGGTAAACAAAAAAGCAATGAGAGGAGCTATCGCACCGATGAGCAAACCGTATCCAACGTTATTTTTTCTCATCTTTCCTTCTTATTCTATACATCAAAAGACCAAGCATTTAATACGGGGATGGCATGATGCGCCGTCATATCAAACTGTACAGGTACGAGAGAGGCAAAACCGTGGCGTAAAGCCCACACATCAGTATCTTCGCCCCGATCGTTCAACACAAACTTTCCAGTAAGCCAATAATAAGGTCGCTGATAAGGGTCCAAGCGCTGTTCAAATTCTTCCGCCCATTTTGCATCAGCTTGTCGACAAACTTTTACACCTTTGATTATTCCTTGGGGAAAATTCACATTGAGCAAAGTTCCCTGTTGCAATCCATTATTCAGCACTTGCTTTGCTATTTCCCGGACAAAAGGTCGGCAGTTGTCAAAATTTGCATCTAAACCATGGTCATCGTAAGAAAAGCCAATGGAAGGGATACTTTCTATAGCCCCTTCAACAGCAGCCGACATAGTACCGCTATAGAGTACATTTATGGAATCGTTTAACCCATGATTAATGCCCGACACACAAAGATCAGGTTTTTTGCCTTTAAATATCTTGTTAACTGCCAGTTTTACGCAATCTACAGGAGTACCAGAACATTTATACATCTCCACTTCAGGGTAGATATTCTCAGGATCAAAGCGAAGCGGCTTTCCTATCGTAATGGCATGCCCCATGCCAGATTGAGGGCTATCCGGAGCCACAACTACAACCCGTCCTAAGGGTTGCATTTCTTCAATCAGGACTTTAATACCAGGCACAGTGATTCCATCGTCGTTAACCACAAGAATAGTTGGTTTATGTTTTGTCATGTTGCGAAGTTACTAAACCGTGGTTAAATTTATAGCTATAGTTGGTTGGAAATAAAAACAAGAGGGATGCTTCTGTTACGGAACACCCCTCTTGTTATATAAGCTTAACCTGCTATAAGCTATTCAACCAGTCCACTACCTGGTCTCGTGTTTTGCCCGTCTTTTGTTGTAAACGGCCAACCAGTTCATCTTCTTTCCCTTCTTCGTACATTAAATCATCATCGGTCAAATCCGCATATGCTTGTTTAGCCTTTCCCTTGATTTCATTCCAAGCTCCTTTTAATTTCAAATCGCTCATATTTTTCTCCCATTTTTCAATAAGTAAACAAATTGTTTTTACTTATTCAACAAGAAATAAGGAGAATGGTTTTTTATCCTTTGCTTATTTATTACCACGTAATGCTTCTGCACCTTTTTTTATTTCTTCCACGACTTCTGGATCAAGCAAGGTTGTTGTGTCTCCTAAATTTGAGGTATCCCCCTCGGCTATTTTTCTTAAAATACGTCGCATAATTTTACCAGACCGTGTTTTGGGCAAGCCACTCACAAATTGAATTTTATCCGGCTTAGCGATAGCGCCAATAATCCGAGAAACGGTTTTATTGATATCGCCTCGCATTAGATCTGCATCTTTACTATGGTCGTTTGCTACCACGAAAGCATAAATCCCCTGCCCTTTTATCGCATGTGGATAACCCACAATGGCCGATTCAATCACATCACTATGACGGTTAATAGCATCTTCAACCTCAGCTGTTCCTATTCGGTGACCAGATACGTTTAACACATCGTCTACCCTACCCGTAATGCGGTAATAACCGTTCTCGTCCCGAAAACAACCGTCACCCGTAAAATACTTATTTTTATAGGCAGAAAAATAGGTTTTTCTACAGCGTTCATGGTCACCATAAGTTGTACGCAACATACCTGGCCAAGGAAATTTGATGCACAAGTTACCGCTAACATCATTACCTTCAAGTTCCTTTCCGTTTTCGTCCATGAGGGCCAATTGGATACCTGGCAAAGGGAACATCGCATAACTTGGAATAGTCGGCGTAATATTCGCAATAGGACTGATGATAAAACCACCGGTTTCCGTCTGCCAATACGTGTCAACGATAGGCGCTTTTCCATGGCCAATTTTTTCATTAAACCATTTCCACGCCTCTTCATTAATCGGCTCGCCAACCGAACCCAAAGTCTTAATCGTACTCAAATCTTTTCCTTCCACGAACGTATCGCCTGCTCCCATTAACGAGCGTATCGCCGTCGGTGCAGTGTATACGACATTAACTTTGTGTTTTTCCACAATGTCCCATAAACGACCGGCATCAGGGTAAGTAGGAACTCCTTCGAACATTAAGGAAGTTGCCCCTTGAGATAAAGGGCCATAAATGATGTACGAATGACCAGTGATCCAACCAATATCCGCCGTACAAAAATATACATCTCCCAGATCGTACTGAAAAGCGTTGGCAAAGGTATAACCAGTATATACCATATACCCACCACACGTATGCACTACCCCTTTTGGAGAACCTGTGGAACCTGAAGTATAAAGAATGAACAACATATCTTCAGCATCCATTTCTTCTGCCGGACAATGCGGATTCCCCTGTGTTTCCACTTTTTTAATTTCATCCTCCCACCAAACATCACGCCCTTTAATCATGGATACCGGTGTCCGGCTACGGGTAAGGACAATCACCCTTTCTACAGATTTACATTGACCCAAGGCATCATCTACAATATCTTTCAGTTCGATTACTTTTGTTCCTCTAAATCCACCATCTGCCGTGATAACCAATTTACATTGTGCATCATTAATCCGGTCGGCTATCGACTGGGCCGAAAACCCTCCAAATACTACGGAATGAATGGCTCCGATACGGGCGCAAGCTAATACAGCAATCGCCAATTCGGGCACCATAGGTAGGTAAATACAAACCCGATCGCCCTTTTCAATCCCATTGTTTTTCAATACATTGGCAAACTGCTCCACATTAAACAATAGTTGCTTGTAACTCAATACCCGAAAATTTTCTGTCGGATCGTTTGGTTCCCAAATAATAGCTGGCTTATCTCCTAATTCCGATAAATGGCGGTCCAGGCAATTTTCGGTAATATTTAACTTTGCTCCTTGAAACCATTTTATACTTGGCCCTTCAAAATTCCACTCCAATACTTTATCCCACTTCTTACGCCATTTAAACTCCTCGGCAACACCAGCCCAAAATTCTTCCGGTCTTTCTACACTTTTTTTATAGGTTTCTTGATAATCTTCAAATGACCTTACTTTTAAATTCATTTGTTCTAATTTAGTTATTGCGTTATTGTTCTAGTTGTTAGCATATTACGCGTATCACAAATCAAAGCATTTTCATACGCGGTAAGGTTAGCTTTTAAAAATTCTTCATTTTTCGCCTCCAAGTTAATAATCTTTGATAGGCTTTGCAAATTAGGTATTAGCCGTTAGATTTAAGAATCAGCTGTTATCTTCATTTCACCACAATATCACTTCATTTTAACCAATATCCAAAACACTTTCCGCTTTATGCTATTAGCTTTTTGTTTCCTTATCAGCTTTATTTTGCTTTTAAATCCATATCAACGCAATGTGGGCAGATAATTGTTTATCTTTGCTCTCTACACACACAACCAACAACTAACTCAATACTATAGTAAAATAACCCTTGCATAAAAGAAAACATTTTCTGATATTTGCAAACTCTTTGAGAAAGTGAAAGTTTTATAATAATACGAACAGTATATAGTCATGTCAAGAATTTGTGATTTAACAGGTAAAGGCGCACTAAACGGGTATAACGTTTCTAATTCTAATGTTAAAACCAAGCGTAAGTTTTACCCAAACCTCCAAACAAAAAGGTTTTTTATCCCAGAAGAGAATCGTTGGATAACTTTAAAGGTTTCCACTTCTGCTATCAAAACCATCAACAAAAATGGTATTACAGCAGTAATTAACAAATTTATTAAAAAAGGATACGTTTAAAGTTCAATAAACTAATTTTTATCCTTTAAATAGAATGGCATCCCGCAGTAAGGCGGCATAACGAAATTTAACAATGGCTAAAAAAGGAAATAGAGTTCAGGTTATTTTAGAATGTACCGAACATAAAGAAAGTGGTTTACCTGGCATGTCTCGGTATATCACTACGAAAAACAAGAAGAACACAACCGAAAGATTAGAATTGAAAAAATACAACCCTGTTCTAAAGAAGGTTACTGTTCATAAAGAGATCAAATAATTATCTTTTTAACAAACTGCTCCTTCTCAAGAGCTTAAAATATAAACGAAAATGGCAAAGAAGACCGTAGCAACCTTAAAGACTGGAAAAGGTAAGGATTATACAAAAGTAATTACCGCTGTAAAATCTCCAAAAACCGGTGCTTACACCTTTAAAGAATTAATTGCACACAACGATCATATTAAAGATGCTGTTGAGGCTGCAAAAGAAATTGTTGCTGAAAATAACGCACAATAATTTTTCACCTTAGAAGGGTACTGAAGCCGTTCCAATGATATTGGGAGGGCTTTTTTTGTTTAGCTATTAATTATCGGCCATTAGTCGTAAACGAAGCTAAAGCCTAAAACAGAATCTAACAGTTTTCATGATACTACACAAACAATAATTTCGTCCTAAAAGTATTAACTTTACGGCGATAATATCGTATACCGCTTAAAAGATTCTCGCATCTAAACATATTATGGGATTATTCGATTTTTTTAAGAAGAAAGAACAGAGCCCTGAAGCTCAAGAAGCTTTGGAAAAAGGGTTAGAAAAGACTAAAGAAGGTTTTTTCTCTAAGATTACTAAAGCGGTAGTTGGAAAATCCACAGTAGATGAAGAGGTATTGGATGATCTGGAAGAAGTGCTAGTTACATCCGACGTTGGGGTGAGCACGACATTAAAAATTATTGATCGGATTGAAGATCGTGTGGCCCGCGACAAGTATATCAATACCGCTGAATTAAATGGCATTTTACGGGAAGAAATCCAAGCGCTGCTTGCTGAAAATAACAGCGATGATTTTCTCCACTTTGAATATGGTAAGCATAAACCATATGTTATCATGGTAGTTGGTGTTAATGGTGTTGGAAAAACGACAACTATTGGCAAACTAGCTCACAAGCTTAAAGAAACCGGTAATCGGGTTGTTTTAGGTGCCGCAGATACTTTTCGGGCGGCAGCAGTCGAACAGATTAAATTATGGGGAGAACGGGTTGGGGTGCGTGTGGTAGCACAGGCCATGGGATCTGATCCTGCTTCAGTAGCTTTCGACACAATACAGTCGGCCGTAGCCAATGAAGAAGACGTGGTTATCATCGATACCGCTGGGCGTTTACATAATAAATTGGCCTTAATGAACGAACTCACCAAAATCAAAAACGTGATGAAAAAGGTGGTTCCCGGTGCTCCACATGAAATCTTATTGGTGCTTGATGCCTCAACGGGGCAAAATGCTATCGAACAATGCAAGCAGTTTACCCAAGCTACAGATGTAAATGCCCTGGCATTAACTAAATTGGATGGTACAGCGAAGGGCGGCGTGGTTATTGGCATCTCAGATCAATTCAAAATACCGGTGAAGTATATCGGTGTTGGAGAGGGAATAAACGACTTGCAATTATTTAATAAAAAAGACTTTGTAGACTCCCTTTTTAAATAGGGAAAGATGAGATGAGGACAAAAAAGAACCCTATACAGGCTTTAAAAAAACCTCGGGTAAACGTAATTACCTTAGGATGTTCAAAAAACATACATGATAGCGAAGTGTTAATGGGGCAACTTCGTGGGAACAACCTAGAAGTGGTACATGAAACCGACGACGTTCGTCCGGACGACATTGTGGTGATTAATACTTGTGGCTTTATCGATTATGCCAAACAGGAATCTATCGATACTATATTGCAATACAGCAGCTTAAAAGAAGCTGGGAAATTAAATAAAGTAATCGTAACCGGATGCCTTTCTGAACGATACAAACCTGAACTGGAAGTGGAAATTCCTAATGTAGATGCTTATTTCGGCACTAGTGATTTACCAGCCCTTTTGGAAAGCGTTGGCGCGGATTACAAATACGAACTGCTAGGCGAACGATTGCTAACAACTCCTAATCATTACGCCTATTTCAAAATAGCGGAAGGCTGCAATCGTCCATGTTCTTTTTGTGCTATCCCATTGATGCGTGGGCAGCATGTTTCAAAATCTATTGAAGAGCTAGTAAAAGAAGCGAAACATTTAGCAAAAAACGGAACAAAAGAATTAATTTTAATTGCACAAGATTTAACCTATTACGGATTAGACCTTTATGGAAAACGAAACTTAGCTGATTTGCTCAAGCATTTATCTGATCTGGAAGGTATAGAATGGATACGTTTGCAATATGCCTACCCTTCTGGTTTTCCTCTGGAAATTCTGGATGTTATGAATGAACGGAGCAATATATGTAACTACCTAGACATGCCCTTGCAGCATATTGCCGATCCGGTGCTTAAATCCATGCGCCGCGGAATTACTAAAGCAAAAACGTTAGATTTAGTGAATTGCATCCGCGACAAAGTACCGGAGATAGCCTTACGAACTACCCTAATTTGTGGCTATCCGGGAGAAACAGAGCAAGATTTTCAAGAGCTGTTGGGATGGGTGGAAGAAACCCGTTTCGATCGTCTAGGATGTTTCACTTACTCACATGAAGAAAAAACCCATGCTTATACTCTCGTTGACGATATACCACAAGAAATCAAGGAAAGTCGGGTAGAACAGGTGATGGACGTGCAACAAGCGATATCCTTTGAAATTAACCAACAGAAAGTAGGTCAGACTTTTAAGGTATTGTTCGATAAAATAGAGGGAGATTATTTAATCGGTCGGACAGAATATGATTCGCCAGAGGTAGACAATGAAGTTTTGGTACCTTTATCTGAACATTACGCTACAGTTGGTCGCTTTGCTCAGGTCCGCATAGAACGGGCCGAGGATTTCGACTTATACGGAGCAATCATTTAGCAAAAAGCTGTACAGTGGAAAGCGAAAAATTAATGCTCGTGTGAATAACCGATTATGTAATAAGATTATAAAAAAATAAAAACAAAACTAACGGCTGATAGCTTAGGCAGCTAATAGGCTGGTAGCGAACAAAAAAACTAGCAGTGAAGGCAAGTTATATCAATTACAGCGACACAAATAGCTTCTCGAAGACTCTAATAGCTTATATCAATGACGACAAAAATCTGACGCCTTTTATTGGCAATCGGCCAACTTTCTCGGGTTTTGAAAAGCAAATGACCAGCAAAGTGGGCAAGACAGACCGAACGCTGTTGGTTGACGAGCTTAAAGCTCAATATGGCGACTTGTTAGAAAAACATCCTCACGTTGGTCAAAATATCAATTTGCTTGCCCAAGAAAACACTTTTACAGTGACAACCGGGCACCAACTCAATATCTTCACCGGACCTCTTTATTTTATCTTCAAAATTATCAGCGCCATTAAATTATGTCAATCCCTTAAAACCAATTTTCCTAGTCTCAATTTTGTACCCATTTATTGGATGGCTACCGAAGATCATGACTTTGAAGAAATCAACCATACTCAAATCCAAGGAGAATCCATAAAATGGGATATCCCGGCGAAGGCAGCGACAGGACGCATGTTAACCGAGTCGATTGCCCGAACAGTAAAAAAATATCAAAAGATATTAGGTTTAAATCACAATGCCGACAAACTGGCGCAGTTGGTAGAAGATGCTTACTTAAATCATCCTACCCTCGCTGAGGCCACCCGTTATCTAGTTAATGGGCTATTCGCCACTCATGGTTTGGTCATTATCGATGCCGATCGCCCGTCGTTAAAAAAAACATTTGCTTCTTATATCAAAAACGATATTATAGGCCAGCATAGCTTTCGGGAAATTAATCGAACAACCGAAGCGCTCGAAAAAGCGGGTTTTGAAGTACAAGTACATGCACGCAACATCAATTTCTTCTATCTAACCGATGAAATACGTGAACGTATTGTACAAAACAGCAACGGAATATATGAAGTACTCCATCAGGATATTACATTTACGGAGGAAGAACTCCTGAAAGAGATCGACTTGCATCCAGAGCGCTTTAGCCCCAATGTGGTTATGCGCCCACTTTATCAGGAGGTCTTATTGCCCAATTTATGTTATATTGGAGGCGGTGCTGAAATTGCATATTGGCTCCAACTGAAAAGTAATTTCGATCATTATGGCGTAGACTTCCCTATTCTTCTTCCCCGTAACTCGGCCATGATCTCTAACGAACATCTAGATTATAAGATTTTCCGACTCAACCTCACTTTTAAAAGTATTTTCCGGCCTTCGGATGAATTGAAGCGGGAATATGTACGTATCCATTCCAAACATCGTTTAAATCTGAATGAAGAATGGTTGGAAATAGAACATATTTTTACACACATCAAGGAAAGAGCGGCTAAAATAGACCCAACGCTTAAGCCTAGTGCAGAAGCAATTAAAGTTCGATTGGAAAGAGCAATTAGAAATCTGGAAAAGAAATTTGTGAAAGCCGACAAAAATAATTTCGATGAAGCCATTTCGCAAATCGATAAACTAAAGGAAAAGTTTTTTCCTGAAGGACAGCTCCAAGAAAGAATTGAAAACTTTGGTTTATTGTATGCGAAATATGGCGACGGTTTAATTGAAGATCTACTGAAATTTTTCAATCCTCTGGATATGAAGTTTACGATTTTATACTAGCACAGCTATCGGCTGTCAGCAGTCAGCTCTCGTTCCTATATACCCAAATCAATGCGAACTACCAATTACTTGTACTACGTACTAAATGCAAAAAAATGAATATCGAAACCTTACGGGAATATTGCTTGGCCAAGCCTCAAGTAACCGAAGAGTGCCCCTTCGGACCCGATACACTTGTTTTTAAAGTAGGTGGAAAAATCTTTTTACTGACTGGCCTTGATGAACAACCCTTATCTTTTAATGCCAAATGCGATCCAGAACGGGCAGTGATGCTCCGTGAAGCGTATCCGGACAACATATTTCCCGGTTACCATATGAATAAGAAACATTGGAACACCGTCTTGATAAATGGCAACTTACCTGCTTCACTCGTAAAAGAACTAATTGATCATAGTTATCAACTTATTGTGAACGGCCTGCCCACAAAACTAAGACAAAGTCTTTCTTTGTAACAAACACCAATACATAACGCGATTTAACATTTTCGTCGATACAGGTTGTCCATTTTGCCCTTATTTTTAAAGTGTATAACAGATAAAACCTTGTATGATGGAGTACCAAAAATGGAATAATACCTTAGGCTGGCTATGCGCGCTCTTAGCAACCACCGTTTATTTTTTAACCAAGGAACCGACTGTTAGTTATTGGGACTGTGGTGAATTTATTGCCTCCGCTTACAAACTGCAAATTGTGCATCAACCCGGTGCTCCACTATTCTTAATGATACAGAATATTTTTTCCAATTTAGCCTTAAGAGATACTCATCGGTTGGCATATTGGATGAACGCGGGTTCAGCCCTATGTAGCGGATTAACGATTTTATTCTTGTTTTGGACAATTACAGCATTGGCAAAAAAAGCTTTCAAGGCATTACCTTCCTCAAACAGCATCAACCAAAATACGCTGATTTTCGGAGCAGGAATCGTCGGTGCCTTAGCCTATGCTTTTTCCGATACGTTTTGGTTTTCCGCCGTAGAAACTGAAGTTTATGCCATGTCGTCTCTTTGCACAGCCTTGGTTTTTTGGCTTATACTCAAATGGGAGCTACAGGCCTCAGCCTATCGATCAGAAAAATGGTTAGTGCTTATTGCGTTTATTATGGGGTTATCCATAGGTGTACATCTATTGAATTTATTGACTATTCCGGTTTTAGGCCTAGTTATTTATTTCAAACAAAATCCGAAGTATACCATAAAAGGAATTGTCCAAACGCTACTAGTCAGTTTCATTATACTGGCCTCCATCTTATGGGGTATCATTCAATACTTGGTTAAAATGGCTGCACAGTTTGATTATTTCTTTGTCAATCAATTGAAATTAGGCTTTGGATCGGGTATCTTATTTTTTGTCTTATTGCTTGTTAGTACGGTAATATACGGCTTGTATTATTCAGTTAAACGGGGTAAAATCATGCTAAATTTGGCGTTGATCTGTTTCAGTTTCGTTTTATTTGGATATGGCTCTTTTGCCATGGTTGTCATACGCGCTTCTGCTAACCCTTCGTTAAACAATTATCATCCAAGCAACGCATTTAATTTCATAGAATATATTTCAAGAAGCCAATATGTTGCCAATCCGTTGATCACCGGCCCCTATTTCGATTCAAAAATTATCGACGCAAAAGAAGGAGCGCCAATATATCGTAAAGACAAAGATCAATACCGCATTGTTGATCATCAACAAGATTATGTATATGATCGCACGACATTCTTCCCTAGAATCCATAGCCAAAAAGATAGTAATTTTTACCGCAGTTGGTTAAATCTAGGGCCAAATACACCTCCTACACTTATAAACAATCTACAATTTTTCGGTTCCTATCAAGTCGGCGTCATGTTCTGGCGTTACTTCATGTGGAATTTTGCAGGACGTCAAAACGACGAGGTCGGTCAGTTGGGGAATGCAACCGACGGTAATTGGATCAGCGGAATTCCATTCGTGGATCAGCTCCGTCTTCCGGGACAAAAGGCTTTACCGTCTTTCTCCCTTACAGATCCTTCCCGCAACACCTTGTATTTTCTTCCCTTAATTTTAGGAATCATCGGCCTAATTTGGCATTATAAAAGCCACAAAAAGGATATGATCATCGTTGGGCTGCTCTTTTTCTTCACGGGGATTGCTATCGTACTGTATTTAAACGATACTCCCTTACAACCTAGAGAACGCGATTATGTTTATGCCGGAGCCTTTTATGCTTTTGCCGTTTGGGTTGGTTTAAGCGTACCTGGTCTTTACCATCTACTCAAGAAACGGCTTCCAGTTAAATTGGCGGCTTATACTTCTTTGATTGTATGCCTATTCGCCGCTCCCGTTTTAATGCTCAAAGAGGAATGGAATGATCACGATCGCTCACAGCAACATACTGCCAAAGACTTAAATGCTGTCAATTATTTACAGTCTTGTGCCCCCAATGCCATCTTATTTACCTATGGGGATAATGATACTTTTCCGCTGTGGTATGCACAAGAGGTAGAACATATCCGACCCGATGTAAAAGTTGTCAATATTGGTTATCTCAACTCCGTTTGGTATGTCAAACAAATGAAAAAAAAGACCAATGACGCGGCAGGTTTACCGATCAGCATCCCTGATGCCAAAATAGACAAGGGTGTAAGGGATTATTTACCGTATGAAGATTATGGAATACCTGATCATGTCGAGCTCAGCAAGTTATTGGATGTGATATTATCCGATCATCCAGATGATCAATCGCCTTATTCGCACCAAAATTTCCTTCCCACCAAAAAAATGAAACTAACGGTAGATCGGGCTACCGTTATCAAAACGAAACAAATACCAAAGGCATGGGAATCTTTCATCACCGATAGTATGGAATGGGAATTTAATCAGTCGTATATTACCAGAGGAAACCTTGCTGTTTTAAGTGTGTTAGCTAATAATAACTGGGAACGCCCAATATACTTTGTGAAAATGCCACACGAATCTTTGATGGGTTTGGATGCTTATCTCTTTAATGAAGGGTTGGTTGATAAATTGATGCCTGTCAACCTACCTAAGGCAACTGTAAATCATGCCGAAATAAACCAAGCAGTTAATCTTGAAGCACTCTCTAAAAACCTCATGGAAAACTTCAGTTATGGCAACGTGAAGAAATTAAACCATTTAGATCCCGTTGCTCGAGGTATGATTCCGGAATACACCCGTAATTTTAGCTTTTTAGCGCAAAAACTAACAGAAAACGGACAATTGGATGAAGCGCGGAAAGTAGCGCTTAAGTGCTTGGAGGTTTTACCTAACCGGGCATTAACTATCGACCAAAGTGTCGACTTTTACTTCCTTTCTGACACCTTGTATAAAACTGGGGAAACGGCAAAAGCCAACAATTTAGTAAAACAAAACGGCGAATATGTTAGTCAACAGTTAAACTATCAATTACAGATAGCCCAAGATTACCCTAATATGGCCGATGAAAGAGGTATTCGTTTAGGAATGGGCGTATTAAACGCCATGCTAGATAACGCCAAGAAATTTCGGCAAACGGAATTGCAAGCTTATTTGAATGATCGATATATAGGCCTAGAAAAGAAAATCGAATGAAGTACTACCTGATTACCGATGGCAGTATCTGTATTATTTCACGATTGTCGAACTTAGGCCATGTACAAAACTTCGGAAATAATTAAGAGATGATCTTCAGGACAGAGAATGCCAATGATTCTCGCTACAAGCCACTACCTCGATGCACATTAATTATTTGGCAGAAAAAAAACAAACCGGAATGCGGTGATTAATGGATTATATCGTGAACAAGTCGAAAAGTATCATCTTGAAGTATCCAAGTATCAGATATCTACCATCATCTTATCAATAAGTAAATCCTTAAAAATGGAACAATTGGAACAGATAGCAGAATTTAAGTCTTCGCCTAAACTGATAGAGAAACTATATCAATACGGCATACAAAAGAAGTATGAAGCAGGAAGCATCATACTAAATGAAAATTCATCCATCCGCTCTATACCAATTGTTACCAAAGGAACGCTGAAAGTCATCCGAACGGAAGAAGACGGCAGAGAAATTTTATTGTATTATATCAAAGCCGGAGAAAGCTGCATTATGTCGTTTTTGGGCGGTTTACATAATGAAACAAGCAAAGTTAAAGCTGAAGTGGAAGAAGATGCCGAAATCCTTTTTCTGCCCATGGATAAAGTAGCGTTGTTCATCAAAGAATATCCGCAATGGTTAGATTATATTTTCCGTTTGTACCACAAGCGTTTCGAAGAGCTTTTAGAAATGGTCAATGCGATTACCTTTAAAAAGATAGATGAACGCCTATTGTCTTTACTGTACAAAAAACAAGAAATCACGGGCAATAAAATCCTAAAAATTACCCACGAGCAACTAGCCAATGAGTTAGGCACTGCCAGGGTAGTCATTTCAAGGCTGTTAAAACAGCTGGAAGAAAATGGAACGGTGCAATTGGGCAGAAACAAAATCACGCTTATGTAACAAATGTAACTGTACAGGTTGTGGAATTGGTGCAAATTTGCAGTATCAATTTCGGAAATCTATGGATATAGCAGGGTATTCGGCATCAATTTTTATTGGTATTTCTTTAGGGCTAATCGGTGGCGGAGGTAGTATTCTTACTGTTCCGGTACTTGTTTATTTGTTTAGGCTCGATACAGTATTAGCTACCGGCTATTCTCTTTTTATCGTTGGTTCAACGAGCATTGTCGGTTCATTTTCCTATTTCAAAAAAGGATTGGTCAATATTAAAACAGCTACCGTTTTCGGTCTTCCGTCCATTGCTGCCATTTTTCTTACAAGAAAATATTTTCTTCCCGCAATCCCTCAGGACATCTTCACTACCGGAAACTATACCATAACGAAAAATATTTTGCTGATATTGTTCTTTGCCATACTGATGATTGCAGCATCGTACAGTATGATAAAGAAAGATGAGCAAATAAACAGCAAAGCTCCGCAAAAACAATCTTTCAATTATCCGCAAATCTTTATACATGGAATTTTTATTGGGGTTATTACCGGATTGGTTGGTGCTGGTGGTGGTTTCCTGATTATTCCTGCCTTGGTAAACCTGCTGAAATTACCGATGAAAACCGCCGTAGGTACATCATTGGTTATTATTTCAGTCAATTCATTAATGGGCTTTTTGTTTTCCTTGTCCTACGTTCCTGTACATTGGAGTTTTTTATTAGGTATTTCTTCTTTCGCTGTTATCGGCATATTGATAGGCAGCTACCTTTCTACAAAGGTAAAAGCAGCTAAATTGAAACCCACTTTCGGTTGGTTTGTCTTGGTAATGGGCATATATATAGTTGTCAAAGAAACATTGTTACACTAAAATCATTGCAATATAAAAAAGCAAAATTGCTTACTTCTTGCCTTCAGAATATTGAGCCCGATGATAATAAGTGTATTCTCAAAGAAGGCAATATTTTAGAAAAACGGGTGCAGGGCAATCGGCCATTGAAATACCGTTTGATTTGCTGCATTTAGCCTCTCAGACGTTGCGATCGAATTTGTAAGAAAATCGAACGTAACCGGCAAGATAATGAAAGGAAAAATGTAATCTTTCAGTTCTTATGTAACCAAAGTAGCTGTACAGGAAAAATAAGTAACGGAAATTTGCAGTATTAAAAAGAATGATAATGATAAAATAAATTAGTATGTTTTTTCAGCATGTTTATGATAAGAGTTTAGCACAGAGCAGCTATGTAATAGGCTGCCAGGCTACGGGTGAAGCAATCGTGATAGATGCTCAAAGGGATATTGATATATATCTCGAGATTGTAAAGCAAAATAATCTACGCATCATGCACATTACAGAAACCCACATACACGCAGACTTTCTTTGCGGTTCAAGAGAACTAGCAGCAGTAACCGGTGCAACGATATATCTTTCAGACGAGGGGGGCAAAGATTGGCAATATCAGTTCCCGCACAAAGCGCTGAAAGATGGCAATATAATCAGAGTGGGCAATCTAACATTGAATGTTATACACACACCTGGTCACACGCCCGAAAGCATCAGCTTTTTACTGACTGACCATCCTGCTACGGAAAAGCCTGCAATGATATTCACGGGCGATTTTGTATTTGTTGGTGATATTGGTCGTCCTGATTTATTGGAAAAAGCCGCAGGGTTTGTCGGAACAAAAGAGGTCGGAGCCAAACAGATGTTCCAATCGCTAAAAAAGTTTGCCGCGCTTCCCGAATACGTACAAGTATGGCCTGCACACGGAGCAGGTTCAGCTTGCGGAAAGACTTTGGGAGCAGTGCATAGCTCCACCGTAGGTTATGAAAAAATCCGCAATTGGGCATTTCAGTATGCAGAAAATGAAAACGGATTTACCAATTATCTGTTAGCCGACCAACCCGAACCGCCCAAATATTTTGCGATGATGAAGCACCTCAATAAAGTAGACCGCATTTTATTGATTGAAGTTCCAAAACATCCGAAGCTATCTAAAGAGCAGTTTATATCCGCTTATGAAAAAGGCATTAAGGTAATGGATACCCGTAATAAAACGGATTTTGCCAAAGGCTTTATTCCCGGTAGTCTAAACATTCAAGGCAATAATTCTTTTTCTACCTGGTGCGGATGGTTGCTAAACTATCAGGAGCAGTTTATATTGGTAGCCGATGATAATCAAATGGAAGATTTGACTCGTAAGCTGATGCGCATAGGATTGGATAATATTTACGGCTACATTTCAGACGTAAACGATTTAGATATTGAGTTGCAGACAGCAGGCATGATTTCTTTGGACGAATTTAAAACTTATATAGGTCAAGAAAATGTACAGATAGTAGATGTTCGGGGAGCATCGGAATATGAGGTCGCACACATAGCTGGAGCAGTGAATGTTTTTGTTGGAACCTTGCCAGAGAATTTGGATAAAATCAGTAAAGACAAGCAGGTAGTTATCCATTGTCAGACGGGCGACCGCTCGGCAATTGCTTATTCTATCCTTGCTAAAAATGGCTTTGAAAATGTAAAGAATTTTTCGGGAGGAATGAAAGAATGGTTAGCGACACAAGGTAATAAAACAATTGAGTGGAAGAAGCATCGTGTACAAACGCTTAAAACTTAAAAATATTGCTGCTTTTTTGCTTTGTTCGGTAATACAAACATCAACCAGTCGCCGAAGCGATAAAAACGGAGCTTTCTTAGTCGATGTACGCACATCTGCGGAAGGTAGGGTAAAAGAGCAAATAATATTCTATTAAAATTGATATAGACAAAAAGCCTCAGGTAGCAACAACATATCTGGTACGGGATCTATTACTCCTTATTAAAAAAATACGTTGGCACAATCCAGTGTATTTTCAGCAAATGAATTAGAAAGATTGAATAACGAAAACACATAAAACAATAATGTTAGAATTTTTGAAACAACCATGGGCTTGGTACGTTGCTGGCCCATTGGTCGGGCTCACCGTCCCTTTACTTTTAATCATTGGCAACAAATCGTTTGGTATCAGTTCATCATTGCGGCATATATGTGCGTCCTGTATACCCGCCAATATCCCATTTTTTAAGTACGATTGGAAAAAAGAAACGTGGAACCTATTTTTTGTATTCGGGATATTTTTAGGCGGAGCCATCGCTATTAACCTGCTATCAAATCCCGCTTCTATTGAAGTTAATCCAAAATTAGCGAAGGAATTAGCAGACTACGGCATTACTAACTATGACAATTTAATTCCTGAAGATATTATCAATTGGCAATCTTTATTTACCCTGAAAGGTTTTATTCTAATGGTAATCGGAGGTTTTTTAGTGGGTTTCGGCACACGCTATGCGGGTGGTTGTACAAGCGGACACGCCATTATGGGTTTATCACATTTACAGTTACCCTCGCTGATTGCTACCATATGTTTTATGATTGGCGGTCTTATTATGGCAAACCTTATTTTACCCATCATCCTTTCATTATAACCTCGACAAGAAATGCAACAAAATACAGATACAGAGAAAGATTTACAAACTCGTGAGTTAGATGCGATATGTGTAAACGAAACCCCTTTGGAACACGAATGGTATCATAACCTCAAATATCTGATAATCGGAATACTGTTTGGTATCGTCTTTGTAAAATCAGAAGTAGTAAGCTGGTATCGCGTACAGGAAATGTTCCGTCTGCAATCGTTCCATATGTACGGTATTATCGGAAGTGCAATCATAACAGGTATGATTTCCATTTTCCTGATAAAGAAATTCAATATCAAAACCATTTACGGCGAACCCATTAAAATTGCTCCGAAGACATTCAATAAAGGACAAATCTTTGGCGGCTTGATTTTCGGTTTGGGTTGGGCAATGACCGGAGCTTGTCCGGGGCCGCTTTTCGCGCAAATCGGAACGGGGGCCATCGTTGTCGCCGTTACCCTGTTAAGTGCCATTGGTGGTACTTGGGTATATGGATTGCTAAGAGAGAAACTACCACATTAATAAGGTTTATCACAGGCAGGTGACGAAAAAGCCGGCTATTTCATCAAATCCTTTTCTCTGATTTTCTTATAAATCTTTACGGCCATCATGAGGATAGCAGCAAAAAGCAATAAACCAATTACGCCATAAATCCAATTGACGGCACTTTTTAAGACCACAACAAAAACAATAGCGAATAGAAGGACAGTGGCTAATTCATTCCACATACGCAACTGCATCGAAGTCCATTTACTTTGACCTTTGCCTAACCTAAACATAATTCGCTGACAAGTAAAGTGGTAAATAATCATACCTAAGACGAACACCAACTTAACGTGCAACCACGGAGCCTGCCATAAAGCAGGATTAATATGCAACATGACAATAGCTGCCAGCACAGTAAGATACATCGAAGGCGTAGTAATGATCCACCACAATTTACCTTCCATCATTTTAAACTGCTCATGTAACAGTTTATATTCCGATTCAGGCCTTGCTTTAGCCTCCGTATGGTAAATAAAAAGCCGAACGCTGTAAAATAATCCCGCCATCCAACAGATCACGAAAATAATATGTAAAGCTTTTGCGTATAAATACATCTTATATAGCTACTAAGTATTAGGTATTTAGCTTTTAGACAGCACTAATACCCAAAAGCTAAGACCTAATGGCTCAATCAATACCTAAACTCCTTCACTACTTCAATGGCGTACTTCACGTTATCAAAAGGGATGTCTGGCATGATGCCATGCCCTAAGTTGAAGATAAATCCCTTTTCATCTCGCATACGTTCAAAGAGATGCAGGATTTTCTTCCTGATAACCGGTTTATCAGCATATAAAACGAAAGGATCTAAATTTCCTTGAACGGCTATTCCTGTGGGTAATCGGTTTTTTATTTCTTTCAGATCTGCATTCCAATCGATGGATATTACATCGGGCTTTGCTTCGGCCATTAATGGTGCAAACACCGAACTTCCCTTACAGAACGAAATGATTGGGATATCTTGACGATTTAAGCGGGAAATAATTTTCTTATTATAGCGATGTGAAAATTCTACATAATCATCCCAAGAAAGGGCAAGTGCCCAACTATCGAAAAGCTGCAATGCATTAACCCCGGCAGCAATCTGCATATTGAGATAGGCTACCGTTACGTCTGCAATCTTACTTAACAACAAGTGAGCAAGCTGGGGTTGATTATTTAAAAACAATTTGGTTTGCTTAAAGTCTTTGGAAGAACCGCCTTCAAGCAAATAACTCAATACAGTAAAAGGTGCACCAGCAAATCCAATTAACGGGATACGGCCATTTAGCCGCTGTTGAACTATTTTAATTGCCTCCGCAACATATTGCAATTTATCGCCAATATCTGTACGTAAGCCATGGATATCCTCTTCGGTGCGCACCGGGTTACTGAACCTTGGTCCTACTCCTTGCATAAAACTCAAATCCCCTCCCATGGCCTCTGCTGTTACTAAAATATCCGAGAACAGGATTGCTGCATCAACGTCCAGCAAATCAACTGGTAGCATCGTCACATCTGCCGCAATCTCGGGAGTTTTACACATTTCAAGGAAAGAATATTTGTTTTTAATATCCCAATATTCTTTCATAAAACGACCTGCCTGCCGCATCATCCATACTGGAGGTCGCTCGGTTTGCTGCCCAAATGCAGCTTCAATAAATAAACTGTTTTTAATTGTGGTCACCTTATTCTTTGGGTATTTCGTTTTCTATTCGATTGACGATTTGTGCTATCCTGCTGCTAACCTCCAGTTCATTCACTTTATCCAGGTAAGCTTTCACACGGTCATATTCTTTCTTACGCAAACAGAGGTTAGCGAGGTTAACAAAAATCAATGCCTTATCACTTTTTCTTCGAAAGGGTAGCCGACTCGCTATTTGAAAATGCCGCTCCGCACTCTCATAATCCAGCAATTGCAGATCCAAACTGCCACTGATGAATTCATAGTAATTCCTTCTCCGTTTACGTAAATAATCTGGATTTTTAATATCTGCCAATAACCTTCTTGCCAAATCGTATTGCTTTTTCTTAAATGCCTCTGAGGCTAATAAAACCGTACCGTCCCGATAGTAACTCCAAATGGTATAGATAATCAGCATAAGCATCAAAGCGGTTAGCTGATAGGCTCGTACGTATACGGTATACGCCAATAAAAGAACAGCAAGGACGATTACACCCAATCGGGCCTTGGAAGTCATCATAAGCTTAATGGGTCTTGTTATCCGTAAATTTATAACCTACTCCACGAATGGAATGGAAATAAATAGGATTTTTCTGATCAGGCTCAAAATACTTACGGAACGTTAAGATAAAATTATCAATGGTACGGGTTGAAGGATACACATCATAGTTCCATACGGTTTCCAAAATCTGCTCACGCGAAACAGCCTCATTTTTTCTTTCAATAAGCAGCTTGAGCAACATCGTTTCCTTCTTGGTTAATGCCGTTACAGCCCCATCTGCATGATGTAGTTCAAAGGAATTAAAATAAATGGTTTTATCGCCAATCTGATAGGAATTAAGTTCTTTTAAGTCATCCCCTTTCATTCCTCTTCGCACCAAATTGCCTACCCTTAAAATCAACTCCTCTAAATTAAAAGGCTTAACCAGGTAATCATCGGCACCTTTTTTTAACCCAGTGATACGATCTTCACTGGTGTTTTTCGCGGTCAGAAACATTATCGGAACTTCACTGTTTTCCAAACGAATAGTTTCTGCTACCTGAAATCCGTCAATTTCAGGAATCATTACATCCAATATGATTAGATTAAAGCGCTCTTCTTTAAATCTTTTCAATGCTTTTTTTCCATCATTTGCCGTAGTGACCTTATAACCTTCCAGTTCCAGATTTAACTTAATGGCCTCCAGTAAATGTTCTTCATCTTCTACGAGAAGAATACGTTGTTTTGCCTGCATATTAGTTAAAAGTTACATCAAAAATACTCCCTGTTGGAGTGTTATTTAATACCTTAATTTGTGCATTATGTTTATCCAAAACAGATTTAACAATATATAACCCCAAACCGGTACCCTTTGTTTTTCGGGTATCTTCACTACCTACCCGATAAAATTTATTAAAAATACGCTTTTTTTCTTCATCATTAATACCGATCCCAGAATCAGCCACAGAAAAACGGATTTGCCCATTCTGCTGATAAAGTTTTACCTGCACATGGGCACAAGGTGGTGAATATTTGATGGCATTTTCAATAAGGTTGGTTACAACGGATGTAATTGCAAACTTATCGCCCACGTAATTAATACCTGGTTCTACGTCGCTTTTAATGATCTGTGAAGTGCAGGAATGAATTTGCAAACGATCCGTAATCCGTAAAACTAAATCAGAAAAATCAAACTTCTCCTTGGGGATACTTTTACCAACGCTTTCTAACTTTGTAGCAATCAAAACATTCTCTACTAAATCATCCAATCGCTCAATATCTTTTAATGAATTCGTCAAAAACTGATCTCTTTGTTCTTTATTGAGTTCTCGCTTTAAAATCGTTTGGATATACAGCTTTATAGAAGCTAATGGTGATTTCAGTTCATGGGTTACAGACAATAAAAAGTTATGTTGCTGCTTATGGGCGCGGTATTCCTGAACAACAGCACGTTTTAACTTGATCGCCCCTACTAAAAATATCGATATAAAAATAAAGCCTTCGCCTAGAATCATGCCTTTCCGCATAGGCTGCGCTTCCATCAATAAAATTCCCCACCAAATAATTTGGGAGAAAGCATAAAACATGAGGAAATAAAATAAAAATAATGACTTGCGCATTCTTTTCGCTGTTAGTTGTTAGCGATTGGGTCTTTGCTTAATTATGAACAATGGCTAAAACCTAATAGCTAAAGGCTATGCCTTATTTAAAAACCATATCTAAACTCTCAAATATAGCTCTTTTTGCTTTTTCGAGCTCTATTTTCGAGTGTGCGGCAGAAATAAAACCAACCTCGTAACCAGACGGTCCTAAATATATGCCACGATTAAGCAATTCCCGATGGAAAATCTTGTACTTTTCCATACTGGTTGCTTCGATATCAGAAGCGGCTTGTATCTGTTCTTTATCTGTGAAGGCCACCCAAAAAATGGAGGCTATACCGAAGATCTTTACTTTATAATTTTTTGCCGTGGCATAACGTTGAACAGAAGCCACGAATTCTTCTGTTTTTTTATTCAGCTCTTTATAAAAACCTGGTTTATTCAGCTCAGTTAACTGAGCAATGCCTGCCGCCATGGCAACAGGGTTGCCAGACAGTGTTCCGGCTTGATAAACACCACCATCAGGTGAAATATATCCCATCAATTCGGCTGAAGCAGCATAAGCTCCTACAGGCATTCCTCCCCCAATAATCTTTCCATAGGTAACGATATCCGGTTGAATATCATAATAAGCTGCCGCTCCTTCAAAACCTAACCGAAACCCCGTGATGACTTCGTCGAAAATCAATAAACTACCATGCTGTTTGGTAATATCGCGCAAAAACTGAATATAAGCCTGATCCTGTATCAATAGTCCATTATTAGCCGGTATACCTTCAATAATAACCGCAGCTATCTCATTTTCAAACCGCTGAAATGCTTCTGTTAATGCTACCCTGTCATTTAATGCGAGAACAATCGTCTCATCAGCAAAAGAAGGTGGAACACCTAAAGATGAAGTTTCGCCAAAAGTGACTAACCCTGATCCTGCCTTTACCAATAAAGAGTCAGAATGTCCGTGATAACATCCCTCAAATTTGATGATTTTGTTTCGCTGAGTGTAACCTCTTGCCAAACGTATAGCCGACATTACCGCTTCAGTTCCCGAACTTACAAATCGTATTTTTTCTACATATCGATTATGCTTAAGGATCAATTCGGCAAGTTCGTTTTCTAAGGCTGTTGGTGCGCCAAAACTCAACCCTTTTTCCAAGGCTTTAGTCACCGCTTCCCGAATTCCCGCATGGTTATGCCCCAAAATAAGCGGTCCCCATGAACAACAAAAGTCAATAAACTGGTTGCCATCTGCATCCCAGAGAAAACAGCCGTCTCCGCGCTCGATGAATAATGGGGTGCCGTAAACCGATTTAAATGCACGTACCGGTGAATTAACACCTCCTGGGAAATATCGCACAGCCTTTTCATATAAAGCAGCCGATTTAACTCGGGAAATATCCGGCTTAGCCATCGTAGACGCCGGAAGTTCTTCTTCACTATTGACAAAAATTTTCTTTATGGAATCTAACATATTTTTTAGCTATTATCGATCAGCTCTGTTTTTTTATTTTCTGTATCAAGATCGGATTTTCCTAACAACTAACGCTTAAAGGCTAATGGCTATAAGTTTTACTATCGGTGTCTTTATAGGTCTACTCCCAAGTTCCCTTTTTCATAAAGTCCCTATTTAAATCCACCCCTGTTCTACCATATCCCGAATATGATAGGTTGTAATGACACTTGCCCCTGCGCGGGCAAAAGCATGCATGGTTTCCATAACAATCTTCTGTTCGTCAATCCATCCTTTTTCAGCAGCAGCCTTTACCATGGCGTATTCTCCAGAAACATTATAACAAGCTAGCGGTAAGTTGCTTTCCGTTTTGATATCCCGAATAATGTCCATATAAGCCAGTGCTGGCTTTATCATAAGGATATCAGCTCCCTCCTGTTCATCAAGAAACGCTTCCCGTAACGCTTCCCGTGGATTTCTGAAATCCATTTGATAAGCTTTACGGTCTCCTTTCCCCGGAGCACAATCAGCAGCCTCCCTAAAGGGGCCATAATAAGAGGAAGCGAACTTAGTAGCATGCGACATAATCGCAACATTAACTAAGCCTTCCTGATCCAAAGCTTTCCGAATCTCATTTATCCGACCATCCATCATATCGGAAGGAGCCAACATATCCACTCCTGCTGCTGCATGTGTAACCGACATCTTAGCCAACACCTCTATCGTAGCATCATTTTGCACGTAATCGTGTTCCAATATACCACAATGTCCATGTGAAGTGTAGGAGCATACACATACGTCAGTAATGATATAAATATCCTCCCCAAACTGCTGCCTCAATGCCCGAATGGCCTGAGGGACTAGTCCGTTTTCATCATAGGCCGAATGCGCATCGCTACTTTTTTCTTCACCTACCCCAAACAACATAATTTTATTAATTCCGAGTTTGAGGCCAATTTCTACATCTTTCAATAAAGTATCTATGGAAAAATGAAATACACCAGGCATGGAATCAATAGCATGTTTAATCTGCTGACCAGGAACGACAAAATAAGGGTATACAAACATATCCTTTGACAAGCGGGTTTCGGCAATCATTTCCCTAACAATCGAATTTTTCCTTAACCTGCGTTGACGATAAACAATATTCATTTTAATTAAAAGCTATAGATAATACGTCTGCCACATAACCTTGAACTCCGTTTGTTTCCTCCTTGGATTTAAACTATAGGCAAGCAGCGGATTTCTTACAAAGATAAGGAGGATCATCAGCTAATCTGTTATTTGAACTGTTTTATGTGAATGGTCTGACAGTTAACACTTATGCCGAATTAATGAAGTGATTTGTTGTTTTTAAGGTCAATACCAAAAACGGCTTCCGCAAGCCCTAGCTCATCAGGCGAAAAAGGTAAAATATAAGAAAGCCCCATCTCTTCTAATTTTTTTCCGGTTGATTTTCCGATGCTGATAATTTGCTGACCGGGTTCCACTAAATTATCTTTAAAATAAGCTTCTACATTTGTTGGGCTTGTAAATATCAGCACATCCGCCCCCGAACCTTCTACCGACTCGTCTATCCGTGTTTCATAAACCGGTAAATCAATTATTTTGGTATCCGGTGTTAGCTTGCCCTGAATTGTTTTTAACGATCCTTTGGCTCTGGGGAAAAGCACCGTTGATCCCTTTGCAATTTCCGCAAAAGACGCCGCGATCTTATCCATTTCAATACCTTCTTCTTCACCCGTGAAAGCAGGAACGATGCCATAATTTCTGAGGGCATCTTCCGACCCACGCCCTACTACCGCGTATTGCACATGTTTGCTTAAGCGAGGCTTTAACTTGAAAAAATTTTCTATACCATTTTTACTGCTAAAGAAAACCCATTTTACATGTTTCAAAATATAGGGATCCAGTACATTGATCATAGGGAATACCTTGATTAATGACTTTGCTTCCACGCTAATCTGATGCTGTGCTAAAGCCCTTCGCAAATAACTATGCTCCGGTAAATCTCTTGTGATAAAAACAGAAGAAGGAAATTTCCGCTCAGGATTAAATTTAGACATAATTATGTCTGGTAAACTGCTCACATCCGGTTCTTTTAAATACAATCGGGAGGGAAAGCTTTCTCCATCTTTTGCTTTACTCGTCCAAACTTCAAATCCATCCGTTGTCTTCCGACAATAACAGCCTAACGGCATATGACATCCACCATCAAATAAACTCAACACTTTCCTTTCCACGCCAATCACCTCGGCAACATCTGGATGATGTACCTGTTGCAAAAGCCTATCTAATTCGCTATCAGTTTCGCGTATCTGAACGGCCAACACTCCCTGAGCAGGAGCCGGAATGATTTCGGTAGGCGGGATCTCTTCAACATGAAATTCACTTAAATCTAATTTTAACCGTTCCACTCCCGCTTTAGCCAACATAATAGCATCATAATCTTCATCACGCAACTTTTGTATCCGTGTGATCACATTGCCCCGAAGGTCTTCTAACTCTAAGTCGGGCCTGATCGCTAAAAGCTGCGCTTTTCGCCTATTCGATGAAGTTCCGACAATAGCATTATGCTTAACGGAAAGCCGCTTTTTAACATCGACACAATCTTTTAATACAATTAATAATTCAGAGGGGTCCTCCCGATCAGAAACAGCGGCGATTTTTAACCCGGGTGGGTTATGGGTAGGTAAATCCTTATGGGAATGCACAGCAAGATCTATCGTTCCGGCCAGTAGTTCTTCTTCCAATTCTTTAGTAAAAAACCCTTTACCTTCTAATTTGTCCAAACGTAAATGCTGTACATTATCGCCTTGGGTTTTAATAATCTTCAGGTCTGCAGAAATCCCGATATCTTGCAAACGATCTTTAATATAATTGGCTTGCCATAAAGCTAAATCACTTCCTCTGGTTCCTATAATAAGCTGTCTTTTCACGCTGATGTTCAAATTTCAATAACCCTAAAAAAGAATCTTTTTGGATAATTCATGCCTTCATAAAACACCAAAAAAGATGGCTATTTCGACAACCATCTTCATAGGCGATAAAAATAAAAAAAAACGTAATTGAATTAAAGCAATATGTCAATTATCCGAAACTTCTTTCGCCTTCGCAACCAAAATCTCTTTTGCCATAACCATTGGAACGCTGATGTATTTTTTTTCCATGTAATTGATTACTTTCTCCAATACATCTCTGGAGTTTGCATCCAGTTGATTTAATTCGTTGACGAAAACCGTATTTAAGGCAAAAGATTTGATCTCTTTTACTTTTTCCGGAATTTTGCGCATAGCAATTTCGACTTCTCTTTCCTTTAAAAGTGGAATAAATTCTGCAATATTATCCTCAATAATTCGTTCTGCATGAATCAATTCATTATACCGCTCTTGCAAATTTTTGTTTGCTATAGCCTGTAAACTACCGATCTCGATATAATGTACAGGATAATTGTCAACCACTTCTTCAGCAACGTCATGCGGCACAGCCAAATCCACAATAATCTTCTTGCCTTGTTCGTGGTTCAATAAAGCTTCATATACTTCCTTATTGATTACGGCTTCGGTAGAGCCGGTACAAGTAATTAAAATATCAAATCCGCCTTTAAAGTCCCGTAATTCATAAAGAGGATAAGCTTCTCCATTTAATTCTTTAGCTAAACGCTTGGCTTTGTCAAGTGTACGATTAAAAACAACAAAGTTCGAAAATCTGTGCTTTTGAAGATATTTGGAAATATGTTGATTCGTTTCTCCTGCTCCGATGAGCAATATACGAGGATTCTCAACAAATTTAAGGTCTCGAAGTTTGCGATAGGCCAAAGAAACAACAGAGACTGGATTTCTGGAAATATGCGTATGGGTATATACTTCTTTAGCCGTCTTCACTAAACTATTCATCATCAGGCGCATGAAGTCCCCAGTCAGTCCACAGGAACGGCAATGTTCGTAAGCCCGGCGTACCTGTGCCAAAATCTCCTTCTCGCCCACTACCAGACTTTCCATAGAACAGGACATCCGGAAAAGATGATTCAATGCCTCAACACCTTCATACGTCGTTACCTGATTTAGAAACTGGTCGAATTGTTCATCTGGAACACAAAAATTTAATTTTCTCAAAAAGCTTTTAACAAATTCGTCAGTAAGGCGATGATGACCACGAAAAACAAATTCAACACGATTACAGGTTCCAATGTAGAAAAGCTCCCCAATATCAAAAAAGTTCTTGACATTGACTAAACGGCTTTCTAACTCTTCATTGCAAATCACCAAATTGCCTAAATCTTTCAGGTCAACATGTTTGTGCGTAAATGCTATTACTTTTAGGTGCTCCAAGGTCTCTTTACCCTCTTTTTATTTTAATGTGAACAAAAGTACAGCTATCCCGCTGCTGCTCTGTCAAAACTTTGTAAAACACCCTTATTTAGAATGTTTTTAATTAAAAAACAATTGATAACCACATAAAAAACCCTGCTGATGTACATCAGCAGGGTAAATTTAAATTCTTTTTCGCTATATCCACCTACTTAGCTGGTGTGCCGGCTCCTCCAGTAGGTGTGGTAGGTTGCGTACCTGGTTGCGCAGTTGGTGCGGGCACGGCCGGTTTAGCATTCGGATCAATTCCTAATTTCGTTTTTACCGCAGCACCAATATCTTCTCCACCATCAAAATACAATACCGATTGCTGGCTAATATCCAATATATAAGCGTATCCTTTTTCTTTTGCCACAGCTTGAATGGCTTGCTCTGCTTTTTGGAATACCGGTTGAAACAGTTCTTCGCGCTTTTGGGCTACTTCTTGTTCTGCCTTTTGTTGCACTTCTTGCATTCTGCCCCCTATTTGTTGAATTTCGGTTTCCATAGCTTGCAGTTCTTTTCCAACTGCTTCCTTATTGGCCTCACTTAAGGTTTTGTATTTATCTTGATAAGCGGTAATCTTTTTTTGCCTTTCGGTATCCATTTGCTGGATCTCCGTTCTCTTGGTATTAACGAATGTCTCCAACGTTTGATTAGCCGTTTTATATTCCGGCATTAATAACAAAATTTCCTGGGAATTAACATGTCCAATTTTCTGCTGGGCGCTTGCGGCCCCAATCGTAAACATTAATCCTACTGCTACTAAAATCGACTTTAATAAATGTTTCATTGAATTTAATTTGTTTTTGCCATTCCTGGCCTTTATCATTTGTTTAAGTTAATTACTTCTTATTAAAACTGACATAAAGATTACAAACACAAAGCGGATGCAAGTTTAAGCAAGTATTTGCTATTTTGCAAGCGCTTCAGGTTTATAGCCCAAACGAGTAATAACGTCATTACTTTTGTCTAAACGCGGATTGGAATATAAAAAGGTTATTTCGCTCCCCTTATCCAAAACAATATCCAGGTTCTGACTTTCCGCAACGGCTTGAATCGCCTTGGCAACACGCTCTTGAATAGGTTTAATCAACTTCAGGCGTTCTTGGTAGAGATCTCCTTCAAACCCAAAAATCTTACGTTGAAAATCCTTGGTTTCTTTTTCTTTTTGAACAATTTCGTCTTCACGTCGTTTACGCATTTCGTCACTCAACATCACTTGGTCCTGTTGATAAGCCTTATACATTTTTTCAATATTCGCGTAACGGGCATCTACCTCTTTCTGCCATTTCTCTGACATATCTTCCAATTGTTTTTGGGCAGCCACGTATTCGGGAATATGTTTGAGGATATATTCGCTATCAACATAGGCAAAGCGTTGGGCAAATACAGACACACTCATCAACAATATCAGGGCTAACGTACTTCCTATTTTTTTGATATTCATCATATGCTAATCTAGATATATAACAGTATTAATAGATCGTTATTGTCTTCAAAAGTTTAATCAGTTCGACTCCGTCCTGAGCACAATTACTTTCAATAAGACCGACCTTCTTCACATTTTACGCCAAAGATAGTACCATTAATTACATCTCCACATAAAATTTAACATTTTTTAGCACTTGCCACACCACGCATGCATACGGCTGTAAACTCCTAAGCAAGGGTGATCGACGCAGCGGTAATACGGCCTAATTAAACCCGCCCATCTGTTGCATAATGCTGAATGTAAAAGGTTGCCGCCATTGATCGGATTGCACTCCTGGAATAGGATCAAAAGCATGACCCCAGTCGATTCCTAACAAACCGAATATGGGCAAGAAAATTCGGGCACCAATACCTGCTGAACGACGCACTTGGAAAGGATTAAAATCCCGGAAACGGTCCCAGGTGTTACCTGCATCAGCAAAACCTAATAAGAAAACCTTGGCCTGCTCATTCATCATTACCGGATAACGTAACTCCATTTGGTAGCGTGTATAAATTGGGCTACCAGAATTACGGGCGATCGCTATGGACGTACTATTTGTAGCGCTTTCAGGCACTACGTAGCCATTGGCGTAACCTCGCATGGCAATGACTTCCGACCCTTGCAGATAGTCAAAGCCCATCATTCCGTCGCCTCCTAGCTTAAAGCGTTCGAAAGCAGATATTCCGGTCACCTTGCTGTACGATCCAATGAAACCAAATTGTGCCTGCGCTTTAAATACCAGTTTACCAACCACCGTTTGGAACCACTGCGAATCAAATTTCCATTTATGATACTCCACCCACTTGTATTTCACATTATCAGGGGCAGTAGGATAATTGATCTTATTGAATAAAGAATAAGGAGGTGTCAATTGTACGGTAAACCGTAAATTAGAACCTGAAGTTGGGAAAATAGGATCGCTTAATGAATTACGACTAATTTCCTGCGTTAGGTTAATATTATACGAAGTACCATTGCTAAACAGAAAATACGAATCGTAATTGCGTAATTTATATTGCTGCAAATTCAGGGAGTAATTCACCTGGAAATAATAATCGGGCCATTTGAGCCGTTTACCCAAGGTCACACTTAAACCGTTCATACGGATGCGCGGTGTTTCGTCTGTAATATATTCCCGTCCGGTATAATAATCATACCCTCCGTAGGCCGACATGGAAGTAAAGGCACTTACACCGAAGTAAATCGGCTTTTTACCCCCTAACCAAGGTTCGGAAAAGGAGAAGCTATACGACTGGTACGATTTACCGCTGGTTTGACCACGTAGGCTCAATTTTTGTCCGTCTCCACGAGGTAACGGTTTCCATGCACTTTTATTGAACAGGTTTTTTGTTGAAAAATTATTAAAAGTTAAACCTAGAGTCCCGATGATCCGGCCAGCACCAAAACCTCCGGAAAGTTCTACCTGATCGGAAGGCTTTTCTGCCACGGTATACTCAATATCCACCGTTCCATCGGCCGGATTTGGTTTAGGCACTGGAGTTGTCTTTTGTTCATCGAAATTACCTAAAGTCGAAATTTCACGGATATCCCGCATAATATTGGCCTTCGAGAATTTCTGTCCGGGTTTAGTCTGCAATTGACGCCTTACTACCTGGTCATTGGTTACATCATTACCTTTTAAAATGATTCGGTTCACGTCGTATTGCGGTCCCTCATACATGCGCATTTCCAGATCAATAGTATCATTATATACTTTAGTCTGTACCGGATCAATATTAAAGGTGAGGTATCCATCATTCATATAAAGAGAGGATACATCTGCTCCGGTATTGGAAGGCCCCATTAATTTTTTATTTAGTTTATCTTCACTAAACACTTCCCCTTTTTCAATACCTAAAACGCGATTTAAGATATCATCGTTATATTTAGCATTTCCCGACCAACTGATATTACCGAAATAATATTTCGGTCCTTCATATAGTTCAATATCAATACGCACGTTTTTTCTATCCAACTGAATAACCGTGTCGTTCACGATAACCGCATCGCGGAAACCTTTTTCCCTCATCTTAGACAGCAAGGCTTCTTTACCCTCATCAAATTTCTTGTAGTTAAATTTACCAGGACCCCAAAAGCGCCACCATCTTTTCTGTTTCACCTTTTTCAGGTATTTATGCAATTTATAATTTGAAAAAGCCTTGTTTCCGGTAAAATTGATCTTTTTGGCTTTTACTTTTTTATTACGATCCACTTTTACCTTCAAAATCTGATTATTCGCTTCACTGCTATCTTTAACATGCGTAATTTCAATATCAGGGTAAAGGTAACTCTTTTCGCGCAAGTAGCGTTTAATCGTATTTTTAGTAGTATTTAATAAGTTTTCATTAATAATCTTTCCCGTATTTTCGTTCAGGCGTTTCCTCACTTCGTCGGTTTGACTTTTGCTCAGGCCTTCAATATCGATCCGGGTTAACCGAGGTCTTTCCACTACATCAATATTCAAGAAAATGGAATCTCCTCTAATCAAGTCTACGGTTAGATCGATATTATCAAACAAGCCTTGCGACCAGAGATTCTTAACGGCATTCGCAGTAGCTTCACCAGGTACCTCAATCCGATCGCCCACCTGCAACTTCGCTATAGTAAGCAGCACCTCATTGTCTAAAAATTTAGTTCCACTGATTGTTACACCACCAATAATATAGTCTTTTGGGGCCAAATAACTAAAATTATCCCCTCCTCCTTGCCTAGAAGAATTATTAAGACGAATTTGGGCAAAGGCTACAGGTGCTCCAACTATAAAAATACCTATTAAAATAAAAAGTCGCTTCATCGAAATCATTTATCGGCGCTAAAGTAAAATAAACAGTTGTTAATTTTTGTTAAACTATTTTTTTTCAACTGTTTCAATGCGGTTTAGCGGTCCTCCTAATATTTATTTTTTAAAAATTTATCTATTTATCTTCAGTTGTTCGCTGGTTAAACCAAAACGTCTTTCCCGTTGTTGATAGGCCAATATTGCGTCAAATAAATCAGCACGTCTGAAATCCGGCCAAAGTATATTGGTAAAATAAAGCTCTGCATAGGCTAACTGCCAAAGTAAGTAATTGCTGATTCGCTGTTCTCCACCCGTGCGGATCATCAATTCCGGATCGGGAATGGGATAGGTAGCTAGATGCTGGGAAAAGAGCGCTTCATCTATTTCTTCTACCTTCAATTCACCATTCGATATGGATTTGGCTATCGACTTTGATGCTTCTACAATTTCCCATCGAGCGCTATAACTCAAGGCCAGCGTCAACACACATTTACTATTACCTGCTGTTTCTTCTTTACATTTATTCAGATAGTTTAAAGCTTTTGGTGGTAATAGGCTCAGATCACCAATGGTGTTCAGTCTTATTCCATTTTCCACCATCATTTTCATTTCTTTGGTGATCGATGAAACCAACAATTCCATGAGTGCGGCTACTTCAAGTCGGGGTCGATTCCAATTTTGAGTCGAAAACGTGTACAAGGTTAAATAAGGCAAATTAATATCCAATGCCCCTTCAATAGTATCCCGAACAGCATTTACCCCTTTCTTATGTCCAAACACTCTTAATTTACCCTTTTCTTTTGCCCATCGCCCATTACCATCCATAATAATCGCGATATGTTGGGGCAATTTTTCCCGGTCTATTAAATCAATACTAGTCATTCGTTATCTAATTCCCTTTAATATATACTGGGCATCCTGCTCTGAAAAGCGCATAAGTCAATGTAAAATTGGCAATCATGTAAGCATCCCTTTTTCGTCCGTCTCCTCTTTGTACTTTAGGGTATCGATCTCCTATTTTAGATACGGAAGGATCTATAAAATAATTCCGTTGATTTTGGAAGGCATTATCCCCATTTAACGGATAATCGGCCGGATCAATGTACCATCCGCTGATATCGTCCAGATAATCTGTAAAAGCAATGCGATAACCTATTTCTACACCAAGTGTAAACGGGCCTCTCAAATTATATTTAAACCCTGCACCGAAAGGTATACCAAGCGAGAGGCTGTTATAAGCTACACCTTCGGTTTGATAATTGCGCAAATTAACCAAATCTCCATCAAAATTATAACTCTTCGGCTGAAAATGAAAACCTGCAATGCCCGCAAATAAGTAGGGTGAATAGGACACCTGGGTAAAGGAAGGTTCAAACTTAAAGAAATTGAACTCACCAACAAGCGAAAGTTCGTATATAGGAGATTGAAAAAACAGCCTTTGTTGTTTGATCACTTCATTTGAATTTTTCACTCCATTTCCCCATATGTTTGCTCGCAAAAAATTCATTCGTACTGCCCAGGTTCTGCTTAAATTTTTTTTTATCAATATTCCGGCCGACCAATCATTGAATTGAAGGAAATTGCTTGTATTCAAATCGCCCATATAACCCGATGCCCCCCCGCTTAAACCCATTTCCCAGTCTTGAGCGTTCAAGCGAAGGATCAAAACGCAGAAAAGCAAAAAAATTAGGCAAAACTTTTTTAATTGCAGTACGGTCATGCATTTCTATAAAGTGGGTAAAGATAAGAGAATAAATTGGAATTCAGACACTCAATAATTCCGTGTATCGAGTCCCCACAATAGCTTCGAACGAAGGGTACTAAAGAAACTTTCGTTCTTTAACCGGATAAGGTTAACAGTAAAATCAGCTTTCTTAATATGGATCGTGGTATCGGTTGTTAAAGCGGTAGTCGATGAATCGCACGAAAAAAGATACGAATCACTCCTACTTTCGATAACTATTTTTATCGTGCTTGTATCGTTCACCACAACTGGGCGCACATTTAGATTATGAGGGGATATCGGCGTAATAATAAAATTTCCTGATCCGGGCATCACAATAGGCCCGCCGCAACTTAGGGAGTAGGCTGTTGATCCCGTTGGTGTTGCAATAATCAAACCGTCGGCCCAATACGAATTCAATAACTCATCGTTTACATAGGCATTAACCGTAATCATTGCTGAACTATCTTTTTTCACAATCGTGATATCATTCAAAGCAAAAGAGGGTGCAATATCCGAATCAAACTGGTGATTGGTGGTATGAGCGGCTAACAATACACGTCTGTCGATATCATAATTTTTATTGATCAGTTCCGTTATGGCCTCCTTAATTTTATCTTTATTAATACTTGCTAAAAAGCCTAATCTGCCCAAATTAATACCGGTTACCGGGATGCCGCTATCTCCGATGATGGCTACCGCAGCCAACATGGTTCCATCACCACCCAAACTCAACATAAAACGAATATCTTCAGGAAACTCAAGTCGCGAATGAAAGGAATGAACCGTTTGTTTGAAATCTATTTTATGGACAAGGAATTCGTAAAAATCCTGATAAACCCAGATTTCCACTTTTTCTCCCGACATAATATCGAATAGATCCTGTACATATCCTATTACCGAATCTTGAAATTCCCGACCGTAGATTGCAATTTTCAAGCTAATTTAAGCAAATTTAGATGTTCAAATAATTCATAAGCTGATCATATCGATCGCGCGTACTATCATAACCCCGTTTGTCATTGTAGATCGCTTTCACGATATAATCATGCCTTAAAAACGATGCGACTATAGAAGAGATATCCGTTCGATTCAGCTTTAACGTTACTTCCAACCGTGTAGAATCGAGAAATGTTCGAACACTCGAACTCAATACCTGCGCGTTATCAGATTCTACAATTTGGGCGATATGCGAAAGGGAGTTGTCCCGATTCCCTATTTCCAGCACGATAATTCCGCCCTCCTCTTCTGTAATAAAATTTTCCGCTAAACTGTTCAATAAATTTTTTAAGGAAATAACACCTTTATATTGCTGCTGTTCATCAACCACGGGAAGCAAATCCAAGTCGTGCACACTAAATAACCGTAAAGCATCGAAAATATGTTGCTTATCATACGCAAAAATTTGTTTAAGTGGATGAGATAAAGAGGTCACCTCCATTTGTTCATCGTGTACTTGTTCTAATAGATACTCTTCCTCCACCAAACCCAAAAAAAGATTGTGCTGCACTACCGGAAGTTGGGCGACCTTATATTCAGCCATTCTATCCAACAGATATTGGGTAGTATCATCCGGACTTACCGGATAGATATCATTTTTTATAATTTCACCTGTTGTCATCGCTTTATGTTAATTATAGCCTGCGCGATATTATTCGTTCTTTTTATCCGCTCATTTAATCCTATATTACTTATACGATAAAAACAGCTTTTGGTTTAATTCAGTTTGGCTAAAAAATCTTTAAGATGTTTATTAAACTGCAAAGGCTGTTCCATCATCGGTGCATGTCCGCATTGATCAATCCAAGTTAACGAAGCGTTTGGCAATAAAGTTAGAAATTCTTCTGCCACCTCAGGAGGCGTAATCCGATCATTTTTTCCCCAAATCAAACCTACAGGCAACTTAATTCCGGGCAACTCTTTTGCCATGTTATGTCGAATGGCCGATTTAGCCATTGCAATGGTTTTGATTACTCTTTCTTTATTATTTACCGTTGCAAAAACTTCATCAACCAATTCCTTTGTCGCCGTTTTCGGGTCGTAAAAAGTAAATTCCACCCGTTCCTTGATGAAATCATAGCTTTCCCGGCGCGGAAATGAACCTCCAAATGAGTTCTCATAAAGTCCGGAACTACCAGACAATACCAATGCTTTCAGTTTATCTTGATGTTCAACCACATACATCAATGCTACATGACCGCCAAGCGAGTTACCGATCAGTACGAAATCACGGAGTTGCATATGATTTACAAATTTCTCCAACCATTTTGCCAAACTTTTTACTCCTGTTGAAATAATAGGCATTTCATATATCGGCAACATTGGAATAATAACCCTATATTCACCTTTAAACGCACTGATTGTCTCGTCCCAATTACTTAAGGCACCCATCAGTCCGTGAAGTAATAATAACACTTCCCCCTCTCCCTCATCTATATACTTAAAACCTTTATCTTCTTTAATGGTTAATTCCATACAGTTAATCATGCTATACTAATATCCCTATTATAATCTGCAAACCTAATATAAATCTTTAAAAAAACGCCATTCCTACCAGTAATCGCCCTACGCTGTACGGTCTAACTAAGAAGCTAATACTGCTTTTACTACTTCCGCTATTGTTTTTCCATCGGCTTTACCTGCTAATTCTTGGTTGGCAAGCCCCATTACTCTTCCCATATCTTTCATTCCCGATGCACCTACGGACGCAATAATGCGTTTAATTACTTCATTTATTTCTTCCCTGGAAAGCTGTTTAGGTAAATATTGTTCAATGACATCCTGCTCCTCTTTTTCAATTTGGTATAAATCGGGTCGATGCTGCTGCTGGTAAATTTCGGCCGACTCTTTCCGTTGTTTTACTAATTTTTGCAACACCTTAATCGCTGCATCTTCCGAAAGTTGGGCATTTCCCCCTTTTTCGGTTTTTGCTAAAAGCAATGCGGATTTAATAGCCCTTAAGCCTCTTAAACGAGTGGTATCTTTCGCTAACATCGCGGCCTTTATATCCTGGTTAATCAAATCTTCTAAAGCCATGCTTATTTTTTATATATAATATTCTTAAAAATGGGCGGAAATATACTACTTCCCTTTTAGCAAAACTATAAATTTACCTTGTAAAACGCGGTGCATATTCAAACTATTTACTTCGTATCTGCCTTTTCCCTGTTAAACAATGTTGCAGAAGCCTGAGCTGTAGGCATTAATAGAAGTTCGTTTATATTGACATGCGCCGGCCGCGAAGCAGCAAACCAAACCGCTTCGGCCACATCTTCTGCTATCAAAGGCGTAAAACCCTCATAAACTTTTTTGGCTCGCTCGGAGTCGCCCTTAAAACGTACAATAGAAAATTCGGTTTCCACGGCCCCCGGGTTTATACTGGTTACCTTAATACCGTCAGCAAGTAAATCCATTCTCATGGCTTTTGTCAACGCATCAACAGCAAATTTAGATGCACAGTAAACATTTCCGTTAGGATATACTTCTTTTCCTGCTATTGAACCAATATTAATAATATGTCCACTTTTACGCTGCCGCATAACTGGCGCAACCTGGCGGGTTACGTACAACAGTCCTTTCACATTGGTATCGATCATCCTGTCCCAGTCCTCGATTTTGCCTTCCTGTATTGGGTCCAAGCCTTGGCTTAGACCGGCATTGTTAATCAGTACATCCACGATCTTCCACTCCTCTGGCAAATCTTCCCAAACTTGTTCTACCATGTTGTGATCTTGCACATCTAGTCCAACCACATGAATATTAATACCATATTTATTTTGTAAATCAGCAGCCATATGATGCAAACGGTCTACTCGGCGTGAAGCCAATAGCAGATTATATTTTTCACGAGCAAAGACTTCAGCACAAGCAAAACCAATTCCTGAACTTGCACCTGTTACGAATACCAATTTATTCGATGTCATAATGATGATATTTTTAATTAAAATAGCTCTTATCCATAGGTAACAACAAATCACCTATGGATAAGATTTTCGATCGCACATTTTACTCAAAAATCAAGCTGAATTGCAGACTTCTTAAAAGTAACTTATCAATGGGATCCATAAAGGGATTCTGACCTCTATCCAGCTTTTTATCCAACACACTATTCATCGTTTGCGACCATTTCAGTTCAGCCGACATTTTAAAATATTCGAAAAAAAGATCAACACCTACACCAATGTCGTAGGCAAAATAATATGGCTTTACAATCAAAGGCATTCTTTCGGGTGGATTTTGAGTCAACTGATCATAATATTTATTACGACCGATGTTACGACTAAATTTAAAACCGCCTACCAAATAAGCCCGGTATCTATCTTCTCCATAAAGTTGCTTCATATCCGATTTAAATTTCAGCAGTACCGGCATCTCGTAAGCAAAGAAGTTCTTATCCGTATGCTGCCCTGCCGATACTGTCGGACCAAACTCCTCTTTATGATATTTTGATACTGATATGGCTGTTTCACCATCATTATAATGGTAATAAACAGCCTGGTTAGCGAAGATTAAATAAGTAGGCCTAACAATAAAGTTTGCATTTTCACCCAAACGTAAATCAATCGGAATACCAAAACCCACGCCTCCTAATGCCGATGGTGTACTGATAGCAACTAATTGACCGGGTTCACCCTTTTTAGGGTCTAGCCAGTTTACACTTTTCGTTGCTTTATAATACGAAATTTGTGAAGTAAAAAAAAATCCTAAGTGCAAGGGTTGGCTTTCATCATATTGCCCACCAAAAGGAAAAGTAATCTTTTGGGCATAAGCTAACGTACATATGCTGATGAAACAAACCGTGACACTTAATTTTGCTTTCATTTTATACCGATGTAGATGGTACAGATCCCAAAAGTTTGTGGCCGACAAATTGTCTTGGAGAAACCGGCCTGAATTAACAGACTCGTAAAATGTTTGCCATCAGGAAATTGGGCTACAGAAGCCGGCAAATAACGGTAAGCAGCTTTGTCTTTTGAAAATAAGCGGCCAAAAAAAGGCATAATCGTTTTCGAATAGAACTGATACAGCTGTTTAACCGGAAAGCTTTTCGGATTAGAAAACTCCAATATAACAGCTCGCCCTCCCGGGTGCAGTACTCTACATATGTCCTTAAGTCCCTTCTCTAAATTTTCAAAGTTACGTACGCCAAAGGCAACAGTAACAGCATCAAAAATATTGTCATCAAATGGCAAACCTTCCGAATCGCCCAGCCTAACCTCAAACTGATGCCCTAACCCTCTTTTTATAATTTTTTCCTTAGCCACAGCTAGCATCCCCTCTGAGATATCCACGCCAATAATCCGATCTGGATTTAATATATTGATCGCTTCAAAGGCAAAATCACCGGTACCGGTAGCCACATCTAACATTTTTTTTGGCTGAAACGCTTTTAAAGACCGTATGGCTTTTTTCCGCCAAATAATATCGATGCCGAACGACAGAAAATGGTTTAAGAAATCATAGGTTTTGGAAATGTTGTTAAACATAAAAGCAACCTGCTGCTTCTTGCCAGCTTGCTTATCTGCATAAGGTGTGATGGTCTTGGATGTCATGTCTAGACAAACATAACTAAAATTGCGGGGATAGCAAAATGACTAATAGCTATTAGATTTGAGCTTTTAGGCTTTAGTAATTGGGATTCAACGGTTAGTTGCTAAAAATCGGTAATCAGCTTTATTGTTGTTCCTTAATGTTGATATTATCTCGAAACCAAGAGCTGATTACTGATAACCGATTGCTAAAAACGAACAACTAATAACCAAAATCACTACCTTTGCCTCATGTTAATATCCAGTGCAACATTTTTATGTAGCAATAGCAAAACAGACCGATTACCCGAACCGACATTACCAGAATACGCTTTTATTGGTCGGTCGAACGTGGGCAAATCATCCCTAATTAATGCATTAACAAATAAAAAAGGATTAGCCAAAACGTCACAGACCCCAGGAAAAACACAGTTAATTAATCACTTTCTTATTAATGATGCTTGGTATTTAGTTGATTTGCCCGGATATGGCTATGCCAAAACATCCAAAAGTAACCGGGCAGAATGGGGGAAATTCATAAAAAAATACCTGTTCACACGAGAAAACCTGCAATGTGTATTTGTCTTAATTGATAGTCGCTTAACACCTCAAAAATTGGATGTTGATTTCTGTTGTATGTTGGGTGAAAGGGGAATCCCTTTTTTACTGATCTTTACCAAAGCCGATAAACAGTCGAAACAAAAATCCGAGAAAAATATCACCCTATTTCAAAAGGCTTTATTGCAATGGTTTGAGGAAGTTCCTGCTCATTTTCTTACTTCTTCTGAAACCCGTTTAGGGTGCGATGAGGTGCTGAACGTGATCACGGAAGTAAATCAAAAATTTACAAAACCGTTATGATGGGCTTTCAATCAAATCAACAGGGACAACCACAATCCATTGTATTTAAAATGCAATTTATATAAGTTTGCATAAAAAGCTTTACGGTATCGTGGCACGGCATAAGTATGCAAAAATGATTGCTTGCCGAAGTTAGTGCCAAAACAAAATCGATATGAAAGCGGGATGTAAATAAAATTGACACACAAGGCAATAATTATTTACATCGAGCGCTCATCAGTAAATAAAAAAATAAATAGATGAAAAAATATTTATCTCTGGTTCTTTTTGCACATAGCGTTTTCGCACTTCCCTTTGCTTTCATCGGTTTCTTTTTAGCGGTACACACTACGTCCTATTCGTTCGATTGGAAACTTTTGCTGCTCATGTTAATCTGTATGGTAACAGCCCGCAATTCGGCCATGGCTTTTAATCGATATTTAGATCGCGATATTGATGCCAAAAACCCGAGAACAGCCATGCGTGATATCCCCGCTGGACGAATTAGTGCGAAAAGCGCGTTGCTATTTACGCTGATTAATTGTGCATTCTTCATTACTGCCACCTACTTTATCAATCCAATCTGCTTTTATCTTTCGCCAATAGCATTATTTGTTGTTCTTTTCTACAGTTATACCAAACGGTTTACTCCCTTATGCCACTTGGTTCTGGGTTTAGGACTTGGATTGGCCCCATTGGGTGCTTATTTGGTTGTAACAGGAGCATTTAATATTGTACCAGTATTATATGCCTTTTCGGTCTTATTTTGGGTAAGTGGTTTCGATATCATTTATGCCCTACAAGACGAAGAGTTCGACCGGGCCAACAATTTGAATTCTATACCGGCTTATTTTGGAAAAAAGGGTGCATTACGCATATCTGAGGTATTACATGTTGCTTCAGCCCTTTGCGTTATCGCTCCGATATGTTATATTCATTTGAGTTGGTTTTATATCACCGGAGTATTGTTTTATTGCAGTTTACTTGTGTATCAACATCTTATTGTCAGTCCAACCGACCTTCAACGGGTAAACCGTGCTTTTATGACGACCAACGGAGTCGCGTCGGTTGTTTTCGCCGCATTCTTTTTACTCGACATTTATTTCTTCGGATAATTCTTCGGTTATATTTTTTAACATTCCTTAAACTTAGGCGTCTCTATGTCGGTGAAAAATTTAAATAAAATAACACATGTAGCCGTATTTTGCGGTTCGAGCCCTGGAAGCGATCCACTTTACGAAAAGCAAGCCATCTTGCTTGGTGAAATCTTGGCCAGCAGAAACATCAATATTATCTATGGCGGAACTAAAATCGGCTTGATGGGCGCCGTAGCTGATGGGGCCCTTCAGAATGGGGGAACGGTGATCGGCGTATTACCAGATTTTTTGCGGGAAAAGGAAATAGCACATCCTCAGCTTTCCAAACTGATTATTGTGGAAAGTATGCATGAAAGGAAGACTAAAATGCACGACCTCAGTAATGCATTTATTGCTCTGCCCGGAGGGTTCGGCACATTGGAAGAATTATTCGAAATCATCACTTGGGCACAGCTTGGCCTTCATCAAAAACCGATCGGACTACTTAATATGAAGGGATTCTACGATCCCCTCCTTTCCCAGTTGCAACATATGGTAGATCAGGGTTTTCTTAAAAAAGTAAACTATGATATGTTGGTAACCAGCAGCCATATCGAAACATTACTGGATAAGATGAACCAATACGAAGCACCGCACACCGGAAAATGGATAGAAAAAGATGAACGCTAACCTTAGCTCCGCCCAGGTTCAATTAATATGTTTCATTAAGGTGCGTTTGGCTAAGGGCAATAACGTTTGGTCTACCGGGAAAGTAATATCGCTTTCTACCTGATAAACCGCTGGATTGGGCATTTCCCGACGTTTATGAATGAGGTCTTTACGAATCAGCTCGGGTGTGCCGTACATAAAGTGGCTGTCATATTTCGTTACATAGTGTGTATGTACACCGCGATATTTTTCGTCTTTTCCCTCAAAAAGCGTAACCTGATACTCATACACCAAGGTACCGTGTTCATCTCCATTCCGCAAAAGCAGGTAACCGTGATAAGGATATAAAGGTAGCATCCCAATCGTCTCAATAGTTAAGCGACTCTCTACAAAATCATATATCTCTTTTCCTTCCTTCACCGCTGGATCGATTTTACTTAACGCAAAATGGATAACCCGTTCGATCTCTTGCATCAAAGCATCGTCTTCCACCATCTTTTTGTAAGTTAACTTAATTGCTTTCGTATCCGCATGGGTCAAACGTACCGGAAAAGAGTCCTGCAAAGTACTTTTGTCTTTCCTGAATTTCTGCAAGTTGTTGTAATGATAGATCAGGTCATTTAAATTAGGATATAACCGCGTATGGTGAAAATGGCGGTTAATGTCTTTAAGGTAGGCCAGGAGTTGATATTTTTTGTATTCAAAATCTAAAGGTAATTCAACAAACCAGTTTGCATTCAAATTGGGCATAATCAACCTCCGTTTTATGCCTTTAAATTAATATTATTTTAATATAAACGCAAACCTTAACCGATAATACTATACTTTTTTTACCTTAGTCGATCCATTCAAACCCTGTGTAAGGCACCAAAACAGCAGGAATGCTAATTCCCTTTTCGCTCTGATTTTCTTCCAAAATACAGGCAACGATCCGAGGCAAGGCCAAAGCACTACCATTTAAGGTGTGCACCAATTGCATTTTGCCCTCCTTATTTTTAAAGCGTGTTTTCAACCGGTTGCTTTGGTAGGTTTCGAAGTTAGATACAGAAGATACTTCTAACCAGCGTTTCTGTGCACCACTCCACACCTCCATGTCGTAGGTCATCGCCGATGTAAATCCCATATCTCCACCACATAAACGCAGAACTCGATATGGCAACTCTAATTTTTGCAATAATGATTGAACGTAGCAACTCATCTCTTCCAAAACTTCATACGATTTATCCGGATGAACGATCTGTACCAATTCTACCTTATCAAATTGATGCAGGCGGTTTAAACCTCGGACATGGGCTCCATAAGAACCGGCCTCACGGCGGAAACAAGGTGTATAAGCCGTATTTTTAATCGGAAAATCTTCTTCCTTTACAATCTCATTCCGGTACATATTAGTAACCGGTACTTCGGCTGTCGGAATCAAATACAAATCGTCTATTCCTATGTGATACATTTGCCCTTCTTTATCAGGCAATTGCCCCGTTCCGAACCCAGAATCACCATTAATCAAGATAGGCACCTGAACTTCACGATAACCCTGCTCGGCCGCCTGGTCTAAAAAGAAGTTAATCAACGCCCGTTGTAACCGCGCTCCCTTACCCTTATAAACTGGAAAACCTGCTCCACTTACTTTAACACCTAGTTCAAAATCGATTATATTGTATTTAGCGGCCAGTTCCCAATGTGGTAGTGCATCGTCCGACAATACTTTTTTCTCTCCGTAGGTTAGTACAATTTCGTTATCCTCCGCACTCTTCCCTGCAGGAACAACTTCATAAGGTAGATTAGGAATTTGTACTAATTTCTGAAAAAAAGCCTCTTCCAGCATTTTCAGCTCTTCCTGTAGGGTTTTAATTTGATCTTTATAGGCTCCCGACTTTTCTTTGATTTGATCGGCTTCTTCTTTTTTACCTTGCCGCATCAATTCGCCAATCTGTTTGGCTGCCGCATTCGCTTCCGCAGATAACGCTTCCGATTGAGATTTCGTAGTACGCAACAATTCATCTAAACGAATTACTTCATCTACCAATTCGGGATGTGCAAAATTACGGACGGCTAACCGTTCCATAACTTTTTCTCTATTTTCGCGGATATAGCTAATTTGCAACATATATTCTTGTCTTATACTTGAAATGGGAATACCCCTGCACCTTACCAACAACATTGCATATCAAGGGTGATTTACCTAAGTTTGCAGCAAAGATATTAAAAGTAAAAAGTAAAAAGTAAAAAGTAAAAAGTAAAAAAGCAGATAACGCTCCATTCTTGGCATGAACCTTACTCAAATACCTTGTACCAGATACTTTTACCTTGTACTAAATACTTTGTACTAAGTACTAAATACTAAAACATGCTGTACCTCGTCCCAACTCCTATCGGCAACCTTGAAGACATGACCTTGCGGGCCATCCGCATATTGAAAGAAGCCGACATCATATTAGCCGAAGATACGCGGACAAGCACGCCACTGCTCAAGCATTTTGGTATCGAAAAGAAAATTTTTGCTCATCATCAACATAATGAACACAAAGCACTGCATGAAATCATACGCTTTTTGAAAGAGGGTAAGTCTGTAGCCTTAATTTCGGATGCCGGCACTCCGGCTATTTCCGATCCTGGTTTTTTGCTAACGAGAGCAGCTATTCAAGAGGGAATAAAGGTTTGTTGCCTCCCCGGACCTACCGCTTTCGTTCCAGCATTGGTGAGTTCCGGACTTCCTGCCGACAGTTTTGTTTTTGAAGGCTTCCTGCCCGCAAAAAAAGGGAGACAAACTAGGTTGAAAGCCTTGGCGACCGAAACCCGGACTATAGTTTTATACGAATCGCCGCATCGATTAATAAAAGCACTTCAGGAATTCATAGACATTTTTGGAACCGAACGAAAAGTATCCGTTTCAAGAGAGATTAGTAAATTGTATGAAGAAACCATTAGAGGAACGTTAAAGGAAGTACATGAGCATTTTAAAAACAATCCAATTAAAGGAGAGTTTGTTATTTGTATACAGGGAGCTGCAAGCTAACGCGCTATCGGTTATCAGTAGTCGGCTATCGGCTAGAATCTGGAACAAGAAAAAAGCTTTTATCTTTGTAATATGCAGCCATAAGAGAGCTGAAACGGTTACACTATTGTAAAATGGATTAAAAACAAGCTGAAAGCTAATTGCTGAAAGCTGATAACTATTGCAAAATGCATATTGATCACTATTTAAATGAAGAGCAAGATCCCAAAGTAGTGGAAAAACTAGTTGGCAAACTGAAGGATATACTTACTTCAGGTGAGGCGATAACGTACATTGCTGTTCAGAAGAAACCTGCAGTTACCTTGTTCCCCAACGCCGTTGTCATCACCAATAAGCGGATATTCATATGCGAATCAGCCAAGTTTGGTTTCACCACAAATTTTAAAATTTTCACTTGGCAAGATGTAAAAGAAGTTGCTTTTAAAGAAGAGATTTTCGGTGCTAAATTTACGGTTATTCCACAGAATGGAGAAAATCGGACGGTCGAGTTCATCCCTAAAGTACAGGCCCGGAAATTATATCAAATAGCCGGTGAAGCTTTAGAAAAGAAACAGGAAGAAACAAGGCTTAAGGAATTGGAATTGAAAAAAGCCAGTACACCTCCGGTTATGCTTAAACCTTTTACCGACAACAACCCTTCGGTTGAAACTCCCTTGAAACCTGAAGAAGAACGTCAGCTCAAATGGCAAAAATCAGTAGAAGAAGATGAGATAACTTTGAAGCTCAAAAGACTGAAACAACTGTTCGAAAAACAATTGATTACTCAAGAAGAATACGAAAACAAAAAAAACCAGCTTTTATCTCAATTTTAATCCGTGAAACCTGTTTCCAATGAAAGATTATTATAAATTAGCATTAGCTAGTGCTTTCCTTTTATGGCTGGGCTGGCCTCCTATTCCTTACAGTGCCCCCCTTTTATTGATTGCCTTCGTTCCCCTTCTGCTTGGCGTAGAAAAAATCATGCTAAATGAAGAAAAAGCCAAAGGCAAGAAAGTCTTCCTTTTGGCTTTTCTATGTACATTTATTTGGAATACGGCTTCCATCTACTGGGTGTATAATGCCATCAGCGCCGTGATGCCGGCTTATATTGCTGTTTTTATTTCGCTTATTCCATTCGGCCTTGCCGCTTTACTCATGGCCCTTGCTTTCCGTTTCTATTATCAGTTGCGCAAACGTTACCGAACCATACCTAGCTTGGTTGGCTTGGTCTGTTTTTGGATAGCCTACGAATACCTTCACCAAAGTTGGGATCTTGCCTTTCCTTGGATGACCTTGGGAAATGGTTTTGCTAATGCTCACCCCCTTGTTCAATGGTACGAATATACTGGAGTTTACGGTGGAACACTCTGGATTTGGGCCTGTAACATTACCTTATTTTTAGCTTGCCGGAAAAATTTGGCACTTCCGCAACAAAAAGACGTGTTTTCAAGCCCTTTTGTAGCTTTTGCCAGTTTTGTAGTTATTCCAATGGTGTTATCCTTAATACGCTATTTCAGTTATGAAGAACCTCAAAACCCATCCAACGTCGTGGTTGTTCAGCCCAATGTGGATCCCTACGAAAAATTCACCAACTTAACGGTAGCTGAACAAGTTGCTAATCTGGTCAAGTTATCCCGTACTCAAGGGCAAACCAATACCGAATTTTTCATTTGGCCAGAATCGGCTATTCCGGAAAGACCTCCCGGCGTCGACGAAAGCACGATTAGAAGCAATGCCAGTTACTTAACGATACAACACTTTTTACAACAGTATCGGAATGGTAATGTGCTTTCCGGAATTGAATCCATGCAGCTGTATAATATAGCGTCTACACCTTCTGCCCGTAAATTCAGTAATGTAGATAAATATTTCGACGTATTCAATGCTGCCGTGCTGATTGATAATTCATCAAAAGTACAGTTCTATCATAAATCCAAGCTTGTTCCAGGTGTAGAACAAATACCTTTTGCCAGTCTGTCTTTTCTAAAGCCTTTATTTGCTGCTTTTGGTGGAAGCACGGGAAGCTACGGCAGACAGCAACATGCAAGCGTTTTTTATTCGCAAAGTGGAATAGGTGTAGCACCCGTTATTTGTTATGAATCCATCTGGGGTGCTTACGTAGCTGATTACGTGCGTCAAGGTGCCCAATTTATAGCCGTGATTACTAATGATGGATGGTGGGGAAATACCGCAGGGAAAAATCAACATCTGGATTATGCAAAACTTCGAGCCATCGAAAACCGACGTTGGGTGGCGCGCTCTGCCAATACGGGGATCTCTGCTTTTATCAATGAAAGGGGCGACATTGTTTCGAAAAGTAAATGGTGGGTGCCAGCGGCTCTCAAAGCCGATATCAACCTAAACGAGAAAATTACTTTTTATACCGCGACAGGAGACTATCTCGCTTTTGCAGGATGTTTTGGAGCTATAATTTATATGGTATTTCTTTTGGGAACCCTGGCTATCCCGAAAAAGGAATAAAAAAACAGGGTTACGAGCTCCTCGTGTAACCCTGTTCCAAAATCAACATTATCACTTAAAAAAATTTATTGTTTTGCCATTACTGGATATTGCTTCATGATATTTTGCACGACATAGGGTAAATCATTGACTGCTTTTTCTGGATTTTTAACTTCACCACTACCTCGGGCCTGCCAAACTACTTTATTTGTTTTCGCATCAATTGCTTCGATAATGATGTGACCGGCACGATAACGTTCCCTTCCAACAACACCTCCCATTCCCCAATACGGACTCCAGCCCCAACCCCAGCCCCAGCCGCCCCACATAGGTGCATAAACAGGTCTGCTTGTGTTGTTAACAATCGCCTTATACCTGAAAAGTAAATCGGGATTGGATTTATCGTAGGTAAGTCCCCTTGCTTTCAACGCCGCATCGGCCGTTTCGTAAATATTTTCTTCAGCGATAGCATTATCATAATAAGATTTCGATAGCGAATCTAAACCAGGCAACCAAGCATAAGTTTTATATTGAGCAAAATTACTGTTTTTGCTTTGCGTATTATAATATTGATAGGGTGAGCAGGCCGCTATTATAAGTACCGTCACAACCATCAAAAACCATTTTGTTTTCATGATCTTCGTCCTCCTTTTGTTGGTATAAAAATAACGAATTTAATACCAATTTGCTACAAATTAGAGAAATTTAATGCACATGTAAATCTATTTAACAAATAGGTTACAAAACTGAGGCTAAAAAATCTGTTTTGCTACAAGGGGCATTACCCTTCCTGAGCCAAAGGCCTTGCGGGTAACACGTAAGATCGGAGGCGATTGATAGCGTTTAAATTCGGCTCTGGTCACCAAACTAATCACACGTTCCACCAATTCTTTAGCATACCCCTCCTTAATAATCTCAGCCGCGCTTTTTTCCAGCTCAATATACAGGTGCAGTATGGCATCTAGCACAGTGTATTCTGGTAAAGAATCCGAATCTTTTTGATCAGGACGCAACTCGGCCGAAGGAGCCTTGATTAGGGTATTTTCGGGTATAATTTGTCGTTCGCGGTTAATGTAAGCAGCTAGCTCATAGACCATGGTTTTAAACACATCCCCAATAACCCCTAAAGCACCTGCCATATCACCATATAGCGTACCATAGCCCACTGCCGCTTCACTTTTATTGCTGGTATTAAGTAAAATATAGCCATGCTTGTTCGACATGGCCATCAAAATAACGGCCCTTAAACGCGCTTGAATATTTTCTTCGGTAATATCTGCAGCCTTCCCTTGGAAAGGTCCTTCCATTAAGTGATCAAATACAGCAGCTGCTTCTTTGATCGGAATAATTTCGTGTAGGCACCCGGTATTTTCAACAAGGTCTAAAGCATCTTGAACAGAATGCTCAGACGAATAAACCGAAGGCATTAATACAGCCATTACATTTGATGCACCCAAGGCCTCGCAAGCCAAAGCCGCAACTACCGCCGAATCAATGCCTCCTGACAAACCGAGTACGGCTTTAGTAAAGCCAGACTTCTTAAAAAAATCGCGAATACCCAACAACAGGGCTTTATATGTTAGACTGACTGCGCTAGGCTCCTGATAGGCCGGTTTTGTTACCTCACGATCAATAGGCCGAACAAGGTCATCTGCAACTTCAAAATAGCGCAAATCTTCTTCAAAATCGTTTAAAACATCAATAAGCTCACCTTTTTCATCAAAAACCATCGATCGCCCATCGAAAATAATATCGGTATGTGCACCTACAGTATTTACATAAAAAGCCGGAATTTTATATTTCGCAATCTGTTCACGTACAACTCCTATTCGTGTAGCAAAATGCCCTTCAGAATAGGGTGAAGCCGCGATATTAATCATCACACCAGGATGACTACCGGCAAGCTCCTTCATCGGATCCTGCCCGTATAGATTCGGTAAAAAAGTATTCCATAAATCTTCACAGATTGTTAGAGCGATATGTACTCCTTTATGGGAAACGGATTGAAATACCGCATTTGGTTCAAAATAGCGGTACTCGTCAAAAACATCATAATCGGGTAACAGCGTTTTGTGTACCACGTGCTGTACTCGTCCATGCGCTAAAAATAAAGCTGCATTATAAAGCTGCTTAGCATTGGGCGTTTCATTTCTTACCGGCGCGCCAATAATACAGGCAATTTCTTGGCATTCGGCAGCTATTTGCCTAACACTGGCTTCGCATGCATCTAGAAAAGACGCATAGCGCAATAAATCTTTTGCAAGATACCCCCCTATCGCCAATTCCGGAAATACCACTAAATCAGCACCCTTTTCCTTAGCCTCCCGGATAATCGATAAAATCTTTTGCGTATTGTTTTCGAAGTTGCCTATATGATAGTTAATTTGCGCAATTGCTAATATCATGCTTTACCCTGTTTTCAATTAAAATAAGATTCCTAAGGTTACGGCTACATAGGTATTCCTGGGGCTTCCGTCTTTCACAATGGCAGTAAAACCATTATTCAGGCTCAACCCGGTAAGCAGCCGTAAATTATGATCCAGCAGCCACTCTACACCTCCTCCGATCTGCAATCCTAAACGAAAAATGTCGGCATCGTTACCCATGTCCCGAAACGCTCCTTTTTCTACACTGTTCTCTGCAACCTGTTCTTGTTTCGCACTTAATTTAACACCTACGGTAAAACCAAATTGCCCATAATAACTTCGATAATAACGTTGTGTACTTTTTAGTTTGACACCCAATGGGACCTCGGCATACTGCCATTTATAATGATTAAGCCGAATAGACGAATTTGCTTCCTCAGTGAGATAGGTTTGCGACGAAGCCCGTAGATTATTGATCATTAAACCTGTAGAAAAATAGTAATTCTCCGCAAAAGCAAAATCGGCAATTAAGCCATAAGCGTAGCCGATTTCTGCAGAAGTCTCTTTTACCGGTACATCGCCATAACGAAGCCAATTGATATTGGGAGAAAAAGCAATTCCCAAACTAACAGGTTTATGATCATATGCTGATTCGTAATAGTCTTGCGCTTGAAGCCTGATAGCGGCAGTACAAAGAAAAGTAAGGAATAATAACGTTCTTATGGGCATAAATCAATCGTTACGATTTTGAGTAACACCTATATTTTTTGCTGGCATTTTACCTCGTGGATGTCTTATAATATTTATTATTTTCGCTATTTATTATTGTAAACGTCACGATGCTCAAAAATACACAAATCTATTGCATTTTTATAATTATCGGCTTAACTTCCTGCTCCCATAAACCTGGGATCGACCTCAATGCGATACCTTTGAATATTCATATTGAACGATTTGATCGGGCATTGGATAGTCTGAATAATCAAAATATCACACAAAAAAACCAGCTATGGAGCAAGCAGTATGGGCAGTTCTATGAAGACTACATGGCACAAATGCTGCAAGCTGGAAATCCGAGAGATACTTTAATTCTTTATCGTAACTTGAGAACCATCCTACAAAATCCCGATTTCGCATCATTAAAAAAAAGCACGTTACATACTTTCCCCGACCTAAAAAAAGAAGAAAAAAATTTAACCAAAGCATTTCAATATATCCGCTATTTCTTTCCAAATGCCAAAATCCCGCGATTTATTTCCTTTTTTTCCGGATTTACTGTACAGTCGCCCATTAACGACGAGTATATCGGTATCGGTCTAGACATGTTTTTAGGCAGAACCTCGCCTTATTACCCTGCTTTGGTCAAAAGCATCCCCTTGTATTTGTCGAGACGGTTCACCCCGGAAAACATTGTCCCACGTACCGTTGAAACTTATCTGCGGGAAGAGCTTTATCCTGAGGTTCAGGATAGTCCTTCCTCGAATATGTTATCGACCATGGTATACCAAGGAAAAATTTTATATCTGATGGATCAGGTATTACCGGATGTCCCCGATAGTTTAAAAATTGGTTATAGCCAGGCACAGATGGAGTGGGCTCAAAATTACGAAAGTGATATATGGGCTTGGTATATTAAAGAAGAATTGCTCTTTACTACCGATCCACAACAACTTCAAAAAAGTTTTGGAGAAGCTCCATTTACCCTTGGGCTGGGAGAACACAACGAATCAGCTCCCAAACTTGGTTCATTTCTGGGCTGGCAAATGGTTCGAAAATATATGGAGAAACATCCGGAAAAAAGCCTTTCTGAATTATTAAAGGAAAATGATGCGCAAGCTATCCTTAACGATTCCAAATATAAGGGATTGAAGTAGTCACTTATATTGGGTATCAGCTAGTAAATAGGCCTTATATCCAAAAAGCAAAATTTAACAAAAAAGTCGACAATAGCTAATAACCAATCACCTCGCTCTTTCCATCCTTACCAGGAGATCCGGAATAGATACGTCCCTGAGGTACCCCTGCCAATCTTCCGCTTCCAGAGCGGGTACCCATTCTAATCTGACTGTACACGTTGTATAAGTCGCTCTGCGGATTAACCCGATATCCTCCTGCCCGCGTATTGATGTGCAAATAACCTGGTTTATCCTTGTCTTCCTGTTGTGGTATCTTACCTTTTCGATCATAGCGGAAAGTAACCTTTCCTCCGTTTCCATTGGGGTAGGTGCGCGTGCCATTATTGGCATCCAGTCCGTTGGCCATGATATACAAGCCCCCCAATTCGCCTACATGCATTTGGATATCCATATCACTGCCATTGTTTTTACTGTCAGTACCGATAATATACGCCACATCGGGAATTTCAGCATATTTCACTTGTAGACGTACCTTTTTATTTCCATAAAAAGCTAAGGAGGCTTTATCCTTCATAATTAAGGTATCAATGGTCAATATCAAAATAGAGTCCCGATTGTTGACGGAAAAGGATTTTCGTTTCTTTTTTCCAATTTCCAGTTTTTGAATATACTGCAAGCTGTCCTTTTCCATGGCCATGGCACTGTTCATATATCCAAGTAACAATAGTACGATCGTCCAAATCTTCTTATTCAAATACATCCTCATATTCATAGCGCTTTACCCATTAACAAGTGAACCGTCTGTTTGATTTAGCCGTCATATCAATTGTGACTAAAAATTTATACAATGGTTTAACTATGGCCAAAATCAGTGATAAATAAAAAAGGCGTGGGAATTTGTATTCCCACGCCTTTTTTATTTAGTTGTTATGTTTTATTTCATTATTCGAAATACCGTACGGAATGCAATGAAACTTCCAATAATCAAAAGAATATTTGAAATAGAAGTAAACAAAAAAGAATCGTGGATAAAGCGGAAAAAAGTTCCTGCTAAGCCAAAAGCTACAGCGAAAATTAACGAAACATAGTAATGCGTTTGATTCGCATTGTTGTCTGTACGAACGTGTGGTCTGGGTTCAACTGAATTTGCCATAATAATTTCTTTGCGCACAAACTTAGCTAAATTGCTCAATATATGCAATGTTGCGTTCCGGATTTTGTTAGCTAATACGTAACATTTATTTCTTTCTGCTTATTTCTATTTTTGTCACCGATACTTATCCATTAGATAACGCCGCTGCACCACTTACAATTTCAGTTAATTCTGTGGTAATTGCAGCCTGTCTTGCTTGATTATAAGAAAGCTTAAGCGACTTAAGAAGTTCACCTGCATTATCTGTTGCCTTATCCATCGCAGTCATCCTCGCCCCATGTTCGGAAGCATGCGAGTCTAGGACGGCTTTATACAATTGGATTTTAATCGACTTCGGAATCAACTGCTCGATAATTTCTTCTTTTGATGGTTCAAAAATATAATCTACTGCAAGCTCTTGCGTTTTACCTTCCGCTTGTCTATCCAAAGCCGTTAAAGGTAATAGTTGTTCGGTAGTAAGCAGTTGCACAGCTGCATTTTTGAACTGATTGTAAACCAATTCAACCTGATCAAATTCGCGATTCACAAAACCGCTCATGATAAAGTCGGTAACTTTTGAGACATTTTCGAAATTTAGGTTGCCAAAGAGCTCATGATGGTTTCCTAAGACCTCAAATTTCCGCTTTTGATAATAGTCGTGCCCCTTCTTCCCTATGGCAATGATCTTTACATTTCCCTTTTTATGCTGTTCACTATATTTCCCGGAAAGTAATTGGTTGGTAGCTTTAATTACACTTGCATTAAAAGCACCCGCCAATCCACGGTTGGAAGTAATAACAACCAATAAAACCTTGCGGGGTTTCCGAACTGCCATAAAAGGAGAAGAAGTTCCCTCAACCGAAGCAGAAAGATTAGCTAAAATTTCCTTTAGCTTCATGGCATAGGGCCTTAGTTGTACGATGGCATTTGTAGCCCTTTTTAACTTTGCAGCCGAAACCATTTTCATTGCCCTGGTAATCTGCTGAGTTGAACTGACAGATGCGATCCGGTTTCTTACTTCTTTTAAGTTAGCCATTCTACTTTAAAGTTATGCGTTACAGTTATGTGTTATGAGTTCCTCTCAACCTCGCAACTCATAACACACAACTCGTAACTGATCTTAATAATTCGCTGCGATTTCTTTTGCGACTTTGTCTAGTACCGCCGTAAGATCGTCGGTAAACTTCCCTGCCTTCAATGCCTTTAATACGTCTGGATGGCGAAGTTCCAATTGCTGTAAATAATGTTCTTCGAAATCACGTACCTTGTTTACGGGCACATTCCGAAACAACCCTTTTACTCCAGCGTAAATGATCGCTACTTGTTTTTCTACTGGAACTGGGGCAAATTGTCCTTGCTTCAGAATCTCTACATTACGGGCCCCTTTTTCGAGCACGCCGCGGGTAGCCGTATCCAGGTCTGACCCAAACTTTGCAAAAGCCTCCAATTCACGGTATTGTGCCTGATCTAATTTCAACGTACCAGCCACCTTTTTCATGGATTTAATCTGTGCATTTCCCCCTACGCGCGAAACGGAAATACCGACGTTAATGGCCGGACGTACACCAGCATTGAAAAGATTGGATTCTAAGAAAATCTGACCATCAGTAATGGATATCACGTTCGTTGGAATATAGGCGGAGACGTCACCTGCCTGCGTTTCAATAATCGGTAAAGCAGTTAAAGACCCCCCTCCTCTCACAATCCCCTTGATGGAATCAGGAAGATCATTCATATTTTTAGCAATTTCATCGGAGGAGTTGATTTTCGCAGCACGCTCCAATAAACGGCTATGCAGATAAAAGACGTCTCCTGGATATGCTTCACGTCCAGGAGGACGACGAAGCAATAAAGACACCTCCCTATAAGCCACAGCTTGTTTAGATAGATCGTCATAAACGATTAGAGCAGGACGACCGGTATCGCGGAAAAATTCGCCAATGGCAGCACCGGCCATTGGTGCATAGAACTGCATAGGAGCAGGATCAGAAGCCGAAGCAGCCACCACTATGGTATAGGCTAAAGCTCCTTTTTCTTCCAAAGTTCTGACAATATTGGCTACGGTCGAATTCTTCTGTCCAACAGCTACATAAATACAAAATACAGGTTCTCCCGCATCATAAAATTCTTTTTGGTTAATGATCGTATCAATACATACGGCGGTTTTACCAACCTGACGATCACCGATGACGAGTTCCCGCTGTCCCCGGCCAATAGGAATCATAGCATCAATGGCCTTAATACCGGTTTGTAGAGGTTCGGTTACCGGCTGACGATAAATAACGCCAGGAGCTTTACGCTCGATAGGCATTTCGTAAGTTTTTCCTGCAATGGGGCCTTTCCCGTCAATGGGCTGCCCCAAGGTATTCACCACGCGTCCCAATAAACCTTCCCCAACTTTAATTGAGGCGATTTTATTCGTCCGCTTAATAGTATCACCTTCTTTGATTTCATCAGAAGGACCCAATAGAACCACACCTACATTATCCTCTTCAAGGTTTAATACGATTCCTTGTAATCCATTATCAAATTCAACCAGTTCACCTGATTGCACTTTCGTTAAGCCATAAACACGGGCAATACCGTCCCCTATTTGGAGTACGGTACCTACTTCCTCGAGTTCGGTGGCTGATTTAAAGTTCGACAGTTGTTCTCTTAATATCGCCGAAACTTCATCTGGTCTTACCTCTACCATTTTTATCTTTATTATCTATTTCTGATTAAACTAAATTCTATATGTATACAACTAAACGGCGGCAAACGATCTTTCTAATTTAGTCAGCCGACCCAATAAACTGGCATCTAGTTGCTTGTCGCCAATCGTTATCGTAAAACCACCAATCAATTCAGGATCTACGGCATTCTCTAATACGACCTGATGTCCAGTAGATCGAGCAATCACATCTTCGATCGACTTCTTATTAGCTTCCGATAACGGAGCAGCCGAAACCACTTTAGCTTGGACGATTTGATGATACCTATTGTATAACTGAATAAATTCCTGCGCCGTTGCATAAAGAACACCTGCACGACCTTTATTCACCATAATTTCAAAGAAAGCAGTAACATGAGGATGAAACTGTTCCGCAAATATGGCCGTTAAAATACTATTTTTTTTATCGTGCTTGATAATCGGGTTACTTAGCACTGCTCGAAGCTCCTCATGCCCTTTTAACACCGCGATAAACTGCGCTAAATCTTGCTTCACCTGTTCCAGGTTCTTTTGTTCGATCGCTAGATCTAACAATGCTTTGGCATACCTCGAGGCAACTCTATATTCTGACATATCGATCTTAGGTAGCGAAACGTTTGCCGCTCTTAATTTAATTTAACTTCTTTTACTAACTGATCAACCAAGGCCTCTTGCTTATGTTGATCGCTTAACTCGTGCTCCAAAACCTTTTTGGCAATCTCAAGGGAGAGTTTAGAAACCTGATTTTTTACATCGGCCATAGCAATGGCCTTCTGATTATTAATTTCAATCCGCGCTTTTTCGATCATTCGGTTTCCTTCTACCTGGGCCTGTTCCTTGGCATCTTTCAGCAATTGTTCCTTAATCTCCTTGGCCTCCTTTAAAATCAAATCGCGTTCTGCACGAGCATCCTTCAATAACTGTTCATTTTCTACAGTTAAACGGGCCATCTCCTGCTTTGCCTTATCGGCAGCATCCAAAGCACTCTCAATCGAACGTTCTCTTTCTCCAATTGATTTCAATACCGGCTTCCAAGCAAATTTGGCTAGCAAAAACAATAAGATCAAAAAGGAAATCGTGTGCCAAAAAACCAATCCAATATCGGGAATGAGCAAATCCATAGTTCTCTAAATATTTATTTTTTCTTTTAGTATAAATTCACGCTTTAAAATAAGGAACCTATAACGGCAATCCCGAATACAGGTTCCTTTTTCCTAATTGTAGTTTACTTCCTCAGTGATTAAGCAATCAAAGAAACTACTACAGCGAAAAGCGCAACCGCTTCAATAAAAGCAGCAGCGATCAACATCGCAGTTTGAATTTTTGAAGCGGCTTCTGGCTGACGGGCGATGCTTTCCATTGCAGAACCACCAATTTTACCGATGCCTAATCCAGCGCCTATGGCCGCTAAGCCTGCTCCAATTGCAGCTAATGTTCCAGTCATTTGAAATTGAATTTATATATTTAGTTTAACAATAATGTTTATAATTAATGATCAGCATGTTCTTCTATGGCCATTCCAATAAAAAGAGCCGATAATATGGTAAAAATAAAAGCTTGTATAAAGGCTACCAACAATTCTATGGTACTAATGAATATAACAAAAAACACAGATGCTGGGGCTATAGCTAAAGAGTTGAAGATAAAGACTAAACACAGCAAAGACAAAACCAAGATATGACCAGCTGTAATGTTAGCAAATAACCGGATCATTAACGCAAATGGCTTTGTGAAAATACCAATAATTTCAACCGGTATCATGAGTGGTTTTAACCACCAAGGCACCGGAGGATTGAAAATATGACCCCAGTAATATTTATTTCCACTAAACAAGATGATCACCAGCGTAACAATTGCCAACACCATGGTCACCGCAATATTCCCTGTTACATTAGCACCGCCCGGAAAGAAAGGAACCAAACCTAGCATATTGTTCAGCCAAATAAAAAAGAACACGGTTAATAAATAAGGCATATATCGCTCATATTTATGCCCTAAATTTGGTTTGGCAATATCGTCCCGAACAAAAAGAATAATCGGTTCCAAGAAAGACTGAAGTCCCTTAGGGGCCTTTCCTTCACGCCTTTTGTAAGATTTTGCGACACTAAGAAAGATTACAAGTAACAAAATCACAGAAAAAAAGATCGTAAATACATTTTTTGTAATAGAAAAATCCAAAGGCTTTTTATTGAGGATCACCTCCTCACCTTTTTCATTTTTCTCATGATGAACATAACTTCCATGCTCAGCCGCATCCGCAGCATAATAAATCTTTCCATGTGCACGGACGAAACGCATGCCGCCCTTCTCTACTACCTTTGTGCCATCGTTGTCCAAAGCGAAGGCTTTGGAATTAAAGGTAACCAACCCTTTATCCGTATAAAGGATAATCGGTAAATGAAGTCCCGTCCAATTTTCGCCTTCTCCCCAAAAATGAAATTCATGAGCGTCACCAATATGATGAAAAATGAAATTGTTAATCTCAAATTTCCCTTCATCCTTTTCCTGAGCGTGCCCGGTTTCAGCTCGCATTACTGCACTGGAATCCTCAGCACCTTCCGACTCATGCTGTCGGGCATTGGCATTCAAAAAAAGGAGAAAAACGGCGAAAAACGCAACCGCACTCATTTTTTTTGAAGTCAAAAAGTGGCTAAATTTCATCTATTCCTCGATTTTTACTTGTTAATTTGGTCGCGCAAGTTACGTAACAAATATATAACTTCAAAGCCTGTTAATAATAAATATAAAGAAAAATAATCCAATGCGAAAACTACTTGATTTACAGAAACTTTAATCGATATAAAGAGCGCGAGAGCCATCGCAAAAAGCAACTTCAGCACAAGCCCTCCCAAGATACTATAAACCCCGTTTTGCCCCCCTTTTACAATACCCCAATAAGACAAACCATAGGCGAGATAAGTAAGCAAAAAGAGAAAAATAAAGACTGCCCAAAAAGCCGGCATAAGCACTTCTTTTTCCGGAAATAGCAATTGCGTTCCATATGCAATCGCAGCCAGAATCAAACTGTATACCACATAGTGTACCGAAAAACGGATCATTATTTTTCCTTATTCCTTTTCATTATCGAACGCAATGAGCTGATTAAACTAATACATACACCAAGAAGCGACAGGATAACCGTGTATGTATGCGAATCACGGCCTTGATCCAGCTTATACCCAATAAAGGTAAAAAGGCTTATAACAGCGATCATCTGAAATCCTAACCCGGTATAATAAACGTACTGATTGATATCGCGTCCAGATTTACTTTTACTGCTTTTCAAAATGGTAGATATATAAAAAATAAACAGCCAAATGCAAAGCTATTATTTTAAAACCAAAAGCTGGCAAAAAAGATGATCTCACAAACAAATAAAGCTTTCCTTATAATTTATATAAAAGACATTATTTTTGCATAAATTTATGTTTACTTTTAGCTGAGACGGTCAATAGACAGTGAATTAATTTTTTTTCTCATCAATTACCAAAGACCATTTGAAAACTAAATATCTATATTTAAAACACCTGCCGGTTTTCTTTACGTTCAGTTATATCGTATTAACGGGATGTTCGCTGCAGCGAAAAAACGAATCGGAAAAGACCGATTTTATGCAGAATTTTACCGCGAAATTCAATATCCTCTACAATTCAAATAAGTTACTGGATGAGGCTGAACGAAATCGAATAAATTCTTCCAAAGAGAATTACCAACAGGAGCTTCCCGTATTTATCGAGCCTAATTCCTCCAGCATAAAGAGCAATCAACGCCTGATGGACTCGATCATTGAAAAAGCGACTACCGTTATCCATGAGAAAAGCGAAAGTAAATATATAGGCGATGCCTATTTCCTAATCGCTAGAGCAAATTATGAAAAGGGTAATTATTATAACGCTGCCGAGTTTTTTTCCTATGTAACGAAAAGCATAAATCCCAAACAAAGTCGATTAATGGAAATGGCTTTGATATGGAAAGCCCGCGCACTCATGCAAATTGGTTATCTAAACCAGGTACCTGGTGTATTGGATTCGGCAGTAAAGTATACTACAGATAAAAAACATGCTTCGGCACTTTATTATGCAACCTTGGCACACTATTATAGGCTTATCCATCAACCCGAACTAGCTATCCCATCATTGAATCGAGCTATAGCGTTCAACCACCACAGCCAAGAGAACCTCCGTTGGCACTATATTTTGGGCCAGCTATATGCGAAACAAGGCGACTCGCAGTTAGCTTCTTTTCATTTCAATAAAGTAATAAAAAGTAATGTTTCTTACGAGATGTCGTTTAACGCAGCATTGAAACAAGTTCTTACGCTCGACTTACCTGCTAATCGTTCTTTTACCGAAAAGATGCAAAAGCTAAACAAAATGCGCAAAGACGATAAAAACAAAGGATATAGGGATCAGATTTATTACGTCATTGGCGAAATGTATGACAACGAGGGGAATGATAGCATGGCAATGAAAAATTTACAGTTAGCCCTTCAGGAACCAAGCACCAATGATTTTCAAAAAACAGCTACTTATTTCAAAATTGCCGATATAAACTTTCGTAAAGGCCACTACGAAGAAGCTCAAGTTTATTACGACAGTACGGCAACTTTGTTAAAGGAAGATTTTCCCAACTATAACATTATCCAAGCAAAAATTAACAACTTAGATAAACTCGTCAAACAATTGCGCATTATCAAAGAACAGAATACTTGGCAGCGATTGGCCAAACTACCTGAAACAGCGCGTGAAGCCGCAATTGATAGCCTAATAAATGACATAAAAAACAAAAAGACGAAGTCATCAGTATTGAATGCTAACAAGGAATTGCCGACTACCGACGGCATGTCTAACTATATGACCAGTGACCGTAATCCACGAGATAACGATAGCCGCTTTTACTTTAACAATCCAGCGGCCATTAGTAGTGGTTTAAGCCAATTTAAAAGACTATGGGGAAACAGATCACATGGTGATAACTGGCGTTTTGGCAATAAAGCTACACTCAGCACGTTAAACAAAAGTAACCATCCATCAGACACTGCTAGCGTGCTCATTTTAACAGAAAGCCTTACCAAGGCCAGTCTTCTTCAACAACTTCCACTTTCCGATTCAGCGATAATTGCATCAAATCAAAAATTGGTACATGCTTACCTAGAGTTGGGGGCAATTTATCGCGATGATCTTAACGATTTCCCAAATGCAATTATAACATACACCACGTTATTGAAACGCTTCCCGAATCTTGAGGAAAAAGATCTTATTTACTATAATCTTTTCCGTTTATACAATAACCAAGGTAATAAAACGCAAGAGACGGTTTATCGAAATCTGCTAGTAAACAATTTCCCTCAATCTAGATACGCGAAAATAATCACCGACCCGCACTATCTTGATCGGTTTAATAAAAATGAACAACTGGAAAACGATCTTTACAGCCAAGCATACCAATACTATACCGACGAAAATTATTCGGAAGTTTTAACGCTTGCAGATCGTTTGAATCATATGGCCGATCCAAGCAAAAAATCGGGCGTTATTGTTCAAATGAATTATTTAAAGGCGCTGGCTATCGGAAGAACGCAAACTTTGGGGCCTTTTGAAAATGCCTTAAAAGAACTAATGAAGAACTATCCTCAGGATCCACTTATTATACCTTTAGTAAAGGAACATTTAAGTTATATTGATTCCAATAGGTTATCTTTGCAAAAGAGGAGTGTTGCGCTGAAAGGCATAGAGGCCGGAAGAACACCGTTTGTAGACGAACCGGTTTTAACCAAATGGCCAGAGTTAGTCTTTCATCATGAAAAAAAACAGAATACCGCTATACGACAAACATTGGCAGGAAATTTGTCTACCAGTCAACCAGCAATCACACCTTTTAACAAAATAACGAATTTACAAGGGCAAGTGAAAATAACAGCATATCAACAAAAACAACGTACAAACAGTTTTAGGGACCTTGAGTTGTTTCCCGATTCGGCTACTTACTTCTATGTCATTCATATCAATAATGCCAGAGTTAATCTAAGCCCTTCCCGCTATGGTATCGGACAATTCAACAGAGGACAGTATGCTACCAGCCAATTAACCCATCAATTGAAGCGTATCGATGACGAGTTGCAGCTTCTCTACATCGGACCATTCTTTTCTTATGAAGAAGTCAAAACATATGAACATAAAATACAGGCCTTATTGCCAACAATAATGAAAATACCTGCTAATAATTACGATACATTCATCATCACCGAACAATATTTAACCAGATTAACTGATTTTGATCAGGTTAACGATTATTCAGTTAAATATCACGAACAATTTTAAGGATCGAGATCAAATGCAAGCGAACACAAAGAAAAAAGATAATAAATTAACAAAAGACGATATCAAACATTACACATTTACCTTTTGGAAATGCTTTTTAGGACTTATTCTGTTAGGTGTATTATTCTTGGTAAGTGTGGGGCTCGGATTATTCGGCGAACTTCCTTCTTTTCGTGACCTGGAAAACCCAAAGAGTAACCTTTCATCAGAAATTATATCATCCGATGGTTTGGTATTGGGTACTTATTATGTACAAAACAGATCGAATGTCACCTATAAAGAACTCTCCCCATCGTTAATAAAGGCTTTAATTGCAACAGAAGACGTACGCTTCAACTCGCATTCGGGTATTGACTTTAAACGGACCTTCACAATTTTGTTCTATAATTTGATCGGCAAAAAACAAGGAGCAAGTACCATTACCCAGCAATTGGCACTGAATTTATTTCAAGATGGCCGGGCACGGCGTGTTGGCAAACGGATTATTCAAAAATTTCAGGAATGGATTATTGCCGTCCGTTTAGAACGTAACTATACCAAGGAAGAAATCTTAACCATGTACCTCAATACGGTTGATTTCGGAGCTTATAACACTTACGGAATTAAATCGGCTGCCCGAACTTATTTCAATACTACACCCGCCAACCTCACTGTACCTCAAGCAGCCGTTTTAGTGGGTATGCTTAAGGGCCCGAGTATCTACTCGCCTATCCGTTATCCACAAAATTCCATACGGAGACGCAATTTGGTAATTGACAATATGCGAAAAGCCGGCTTTATCACCAGTGAAGAAGCAGCTACATATAAGGAGGAACCCTTAGCTTTAAATTTCAAACCGGGTGTCTATGGAGATGGTTTAGCTCCTTATCTTCGGGCCGTACTAAAAAATGAAATCAAAGCTGAATTTAATAAACTCTCCATAACAAAAGCCGATGGTACACCTTATGATTTAGATCGTGATGGATTAAAAATTTACACCACAATCGATTCGCGAATGCAAACTTACGCCGAAGAAGCACAAAAAGAAATGATGCGTGGCTTACAGACCACCTTATATAGCGAATATCGTGGCAGAGACCCCTTCAAAGGCTTAGAAACGCTGTTAGATCGGGCAATCAAACAATCCGACCGCTATCGTTGGTTAAAACAAGGCGATCAATCTGACGATGCCATTAAAAAGAACTTCAACACACCGGTAAAGATGACCATCTTTTCCTGGAAAGGGGAAATAGACACCACAATGACGCCTTTAGATTCCATTAAATATAATAAACTCATTCTCCGGAATGCCATGATGTCGATGGAACCGCAAACGGGGTATGTACGGGCTTGGGTAGGCGGCATCAATTTCCAACATTACAAATATGATCAGGTAAAAATGGGAACTCGGCAAGTTGGGTCAACTGCAAAACCTTTTACCTATGCAGTTGCTATAGATAATGGATATTCTCCCTGCTTTACCGTCCCCAATACACCGATTAATGTCGATGGATGGCAACCCCGCAGTGAAAATACCGTTCCCGGCCCAGTTACTTTAAAAACCGCACTGGCTCATTCACAAAACTGGGCAACGGCTGATGTAATACAGCGGGTAGGTGCGCAAAATGTCGTCAATCTCATTAAGAATATGGGGATCACTTCTAATGTACCTGCTTATCCGTCTATTTGTTTAGGTACTTTTGATGCCTCAGTTTATGATATGGTTGGCGCTTACTCAACCTTTGTGAATCATGGCATCTGGACGCAGCCCATTTATTTGCTACGAATCGAAGATAAAAACGGAGCCTTAATTTACGAGCATCAAAAAAAGGTAAAAGTCGTGATGAATGACCAGTCTGCTTATGTAATGGTTGATATGCTAAAGGGGGTAGTACAACGGGGTTCAGGAGGGCGCGTGCGCTGGAAATACGGATTAACTAATCCTATTGGTGGAAAAACCGGAACTTCACAAAGTAACTCCGACGCTTGGTTCATCGGCATTACCCCGCAATTGGTTACCGGCGTGTGGACAGGAGCGGAAGAACGAAGTATCCATTTTAGTTCTACCGCATTTGGTCAAGGAGCTAATGCGGCCTTGCCGATGTTTGCCCTTTATATGAAAAAAATATATGCCGACAAGGAACTAAAATATAGTCAAGATGATTTTGAGCTACCTCCAGGAGGTTTACAACGCGAGCTTGACTGCAGCAAATACCAATCTGAAGAGCCGCAACAAGACTCAAGTAAAATAGATGATAGGCTCGACTTTTAGTCATGGAAACGTTTAACTATCGGGAAGCGCTAAAGAAAATACCGCATAAACCTGGTGTTTATCAATATTATGATAAACAAGGCACGCTTATTTACATTGGAAAGGCGAAGGATCTTAAAAATAGGGTGAGTTCCTATTTTATTAAAGATGAATTTACACAAAATGCCAAAACCAGGGTCTTGGTACGTAAAATCGACAAAATCACTTTCACAATTGTGGATACCGAGATCGATGCTTGGTTATTGGAAAACAGCCTGATTAAAAAGCATCAGCCCCGCTATAATGTCATGCTAAAAGATGATAAAACTTATCCTTGGATTGTCATCAAGAACGAACGTTTTCCCCGAATTTTTTGGACTAGAAAAATGATCAAGGATGGCTCTAAATATTATGGACCCTACGGGTCCGTAGGTATGATGCACGCTATCTTAAGTGTCATTAAAGAACTGTTCCCCTTACGCACTTGCAATCTACCTCTGACTAAAGAACATATCGAACAAGGAAAATTCCGCGTATGTTTGGAATATCAAATTGGCAATTGCAAGGGACCTTGTCAAAATCTTCAAAGTGAAGAAGACTATAATAACAATATTGAAAGCATTAAAGACATTTTAGACGGAAAAACCAGTATTGTACTTAGACAATTAAAGGCGAACTTAGAACAGGCTATTGCGAATTTGCAATTTGAGGAAGCTCATTTACTGAAGCAAAAATTGGAGCTTTTGACTAATTATCAGAGTAAATCGACAATAGTTAGCAATACCATCAACGATGTGGATGTTTTTAGCATCGCCTCTGAACAACAATATGCTTTTGTTAATTTCCTTAAAGTAATGAATGGAACGGTTATCCAGACACAAACCATCGAATTGAAAAAGCGCTTAGACGAAAGCGATCAGGAACTGTTGAGCTTGGCTGTTCAAGAATTACGTACGCGTTTTAACAGCACATCCAAAGAGATTATCGTACCTTTTGCACTGGATATAGAAAGTCCGAATTTCAAACAAACCATACCCCAGCTGGGCGACAAAAAAAAATTACTGGATCTCTCCTATAAAAATGTTAGCTTTTTTAAACGCGAGCGGTTAGACCAGTACGAAAAATTAAACCCGGAAGTAAAAACCGAACGATTATTGAACAAAATGAAAGATGACCTTCGGCTAAATACCCTTCCCAAACATATCGAATGTTTCGATAACTCTAACTTTCAAGGTAAGTATCCCGTTTCTGCCATCGTGGTATTTAAAGATGCTAAACCTTCAAAAAAGGATTATAGACACTTTAATGTAAAAACCGTTGAAGGACCCAATGACTTTGCAACAATGGAAGAGGCTGTTTACCGCCGTTATAAGCGCCTACTGGATGAAGGGCAAAGCTTACCTCAGTTGATTATCATTGATGGAGGAAAAGGACAGTTATCAGCGGCATTAAAAAGCCTAACGAAATTGGGTATTGATAAACAGGTGACGGTAATCGGCATTGCGAAGCGACTGGAAGAACTATACTATCCTGGTGATCAATATCCTTTATACCTCGATAAACGTTCTGAAACATTAAAGGTTATTCAACATTTACGGGATGAAGCACATCGCTTTGGCATTACTTTTCACCGAAACCAACGGAGCAGAAAGACTTTTCGAACCGAACTGGAACAAATACCCGGTATTGGTAAAACCAGTGCCGAAAAACTACTGTTGACCTTTAAATCAGTCAAGAAAATAAAAGAAGCCTCCAAAGAAGAATTGATGCAGGTACTGAATACAAAGCAAGCGGAAGCAGTGCGGGAATATTTTAAGTAACCTTTAGGTATCAGGCATTAGCTATAACGCTAGACCTAATGGCTAAGAGCTAAAAGCTAATGGCTGTTGCTGTTATACAAGCAACACTAGTAACTCCACAAATCATGCTCATAATCCATAAGGGATTGTTTAATGCGCTCTGATTCGTAAAGTTTATCGATACCTTCTTTATAATCTTTAATCCGTAAATCGTTGGGATTAGATTGTTTGACGATATAACTTGTAAATATGCGTTTGATAAATACATCATCATAACTCAACCCTGTAGCGTCATTATTCCGGTTGATAACCTCTTTATTAACAAAAATATGCCGGGCCTCGGGAAAGTAAATCCAAAATGCTGGCTGGGGATCTAAAACGACGTCGCCGGCTTTTATAGCGATAAGTGGAGCGATACCGATGATACGTGGCTCGAATACAGAACGCTGTTTATCAAAAATCCAATCTTCTTTAATCCGAAATTTCATAACACTGTCGGCATTAAATTCCCCGGCTTGGAAGGAGCCGCCCGTTTGATTGCCTTCTGCGTCAAACTCTGGAACAAAAACACTATCAGCTAATTTAGCCATTAGCTTATCCGGATCAATCGGCGTTTTAAAAGCATCTCCATTTGGATCCTCTTTAGTTGGTGTAGGATCATAGGCCGTTAACTCTCCCGCTTTCACGGCATCCATAATAATATCGATAAGCCTTGATTTAGGGGAAGAAAAACTGGCATTCAATTTATCGTGCAGGTCAATTTCGCGCCATACCCGCTTACTATACATCACATCAACGCTACGAATATTGGAATAAGGAATAACCTGTCGATTTACGATATCTGTTTTTTCATAATACCCGTCCAAAGGTGGACCGTCTTGTATCGGTTTTACGCTATTTGATAAATTTGCTTCCTGAGCCCATAAACCAGACAAAGACAAAGTAAATGCAAATATGAGAACAACTATTCTTTTCATTTCGTAATCGTTTCCTTTCGCTTATAATTTTGTTCCTGCATAAGACATTACACACCTAAAGCCTATGTAAGATTTGGCGGTATCCTGATATTCAAATGTACGCGTCGAGTTTTGTAAAAAGTACCCAATATCTTTCCATGACCCTCCACGAACTACCTTTCGTTTTAACACTTCGGGATCACGCGATTTTGCCTCATAAGAATAGGTAGGATTCATATCATGTACAAAAGAAGATGCAGATTCTTCAAAAGAAGAAGCAGTCCACTCAGCCACATTCCCTGCCATATTATATAGACCGTAATCATTTGGAAAATAAGAATGCACCGGAACGGTATAAACTCCGCCATCGTCCGCATAATTACCTCTTCCTGGTTTAAAATTAGCCATTAAACATCCTTTAGCGTTACGTATGGTAGGCCCTCCCCAAGGGTATGGAGCACCATTCAACCCTCCCCTTGCCGCGTACTCCCATTGATGTTCAGAAGGCAATTCATACGACAGACGACTTAACCGCGATAAACCAACCCTTTGGGCATAGTTCTCATACAACCGGGTACGCCAAACAGCAAAAGCACGGGCCTGACGCCAATTAATTCCAACAACAGGATAATCCTGAAAAGCAGGATGGGAAAAATACCCCTCTACCATCGGTTCGTTTTGGGCATAAGAAAAATCAGCCAACCAAACCAGCGTATCCGGATAAATAGCAACGGTGTCGCGAACAATAAAATCCGATCGACGTAAATTGGCATTATTCCGATTTGCGGCGGCCATTCGGTAATTAAAAAATTCATACCGGTATTTTAACAGACGTACATCCAACTCTTCACGACCAAAAACGCGATCATCACCCTGATAATACATCTGACTTAAGGCCTCATTGGCATTTTCGCCTTTCTTCTTTCCCCAAATCGCTCCACCATCTCCTACTTTTTGCCAATCAATGAAACGTTGCCCGCCGTTGTCGCCGCCTTCAGACTGAATGAAATATGCATCGTCATTCAAATATTGTGTAATAGCTATAGAATCACGCACCCAATTGACGAACTGCCGATATTCACTGTTGGAAATTTCGGTTTCATCCATATAGAAGGCTCCTTCTGTAAACTGGCGATTTTGGGCAATTTGTGCACTGGTTATATCTTGATCCGATTGGCCGGCTATGAACGTTCCTGCTGGGATAAATACCATCCCTTTAGGAGGCTTATTCGATTTTAACCCTTTTAGCCTTACGCCCGTGAGCTCACCACCACCCTTCCGGTTACCACATCCAAAAAGAAGTATCACCAATATAAAAACAAAGCTACAGAAGTATAATTTCCTCATATGATCTAGATAACAACCCTATAAACACATCCATAAGGAATACAAATAAGGTACAAGCAGTCCTACAACAAATATAAAGGACTTGTTTAGCCATCCATTGTTCATTTTGTTCATTATTTCTGGTATCAACATTGCCTGCTTAAACGCAGAAAAGGATTTACTGAGTAAATCCTTTTCTTGCCAATCACGTATTTTATTCTTTATTTACGCTTATTTATTTACCTTTTTAATATATTGCTCAACGGCCATCGTCATACTCGGATTTTCCGGGGTAGGGGCCGCAATATCCAAAATTAAATTACGGTCGGCAATCGCTTGGTGCGTACTGGGGCCGAAAGCAGCAATTCGGGTATCATTTTGCTTAAAATCCGGAAAATTCTCGAATAACGACTGTATGCTGGAAGGACTAAAAAACACAATGATGTCATAAAAGACATCAGCAAGGTCAGATAAATCACTTACAACTGTTCTAAAAAGTACCGCTGGCGTAAAATTATAGCCATTTTCCTGTAACCATTTTTGCGTTTCCTCATTCGCTACATCCGAACAAGGGTAAAGAAATTTTTCTCCAGCATGTTTCTTTAATACCTCTTCTAAATCTTGAGCAGTTTGTTTACCGAAGAATATTTTCCGCTTCCTGTATTGAATGTATTTTTGAAGGTATAATGCTATTGTTTCGGAAAGACAAAAATATTTCAGATCTGCAGGTACTTCGTACCGCATTTCTTCACAAATTCTAAAAAAATGATCCGCTGCATTTCTACTGGTAAAGATTACTGCGGTAAAATCGGCCAAGTTGATCTTTTCTTTCCTAAAGTCCCTCGCAGGTACCCCCTCTACGTGAATAAATGCTCTAAAATCCACTTTTAGGTTATACTTGCTCGCTAGTGCAAAATACGGTGACTTATCGTTTTCAGGTCTCGGTAAAGTAACTAAGATACTTTTTACTTTTTTTTCTCTGTCTTCTGCTGCCACTTGTGTTTATTTTTGTTTCGGTTATTTGCCTAATACCTTCACCAATATCAATATCGGGCCTACTTCGAGGGTGCAAAGATAAATAAATAAATACAACTTTGAAAACCGGTAGCTTTTTAAAACGGTATTCGAAGCACGAAGAAACTGCATCATAAACACCAAAAACACGATACCACAAGACACCCATATCCAATAATGTACAGTACGGTCCGGAACTAAACTTAAAATAAGCAGCAAGGGCAGAAATATCAATGCCGCATTAAAATAACTTAAATATAGTATCGAAATATAATCTCTTATTAAACGCTTGATTCCGAACACATAACCTATAGCTCTGGTGATGAGTAGTTTTAACGTAAAAAGCAGCAATACAATAACGGATAGCATAAAAAAAAGATTCACTCCGCTGTAGGTGGTGTCAAAATGATAATAATAGCTGTATAGGTACAAGAACAATCCGATCGTAAACCCAAAAAGCAAATACAAAAAGACGAAAGGCCAGGATGTAATCAGGTTGTCCTCCTTGCTCACCTGTAATAAAACCCGATTACTGTAAAAGGAAGTGGCAATAGCTACGAGGTCTTTCATGAAAAAGATTCGGATTAGTCCCAAAAACAAGAAAAGCGAAAATACTGCTGTCAAAATCCAAGGTTTTCGATAGGCTTTTGGCTTACCTATGTCTTTTACCATTGCGTCCACCGATTTTTTTCTCCACAGCCAAGCCGCTCCCTCTTTCTGAATATAAACCTGTTTAATGCTGTCTAAAAATTGGTTCGGTGATCCAGAAGATAAAGGCTTAAGATACCGCATAGCCAACGCATCCCGAACTTGCCTTAAAGAATCTTCTGCCCGGGTAATCGAATCTTTAATGCGTTGCTTTTCGATTGCTCTGGCAAATTTTACCGAATCTTGTAAAAGGTAGCGAAGAGAGGCAGCAGAAGACCGCTTGGTTTGCGTCTGCACAGTAGAGTCTGTTACGGTCTGGGCAACACTATGGGTAAAAACAAAAAAAAGCAGACCAAACAAGACCGATTTTAACATTTATGCTGTTTATTCGTTATAACATTAAGACTAAACAAAGTTAGCGCTTTATTCGAAAATTTAAGGCAAATTAAAACAATCTTTATGCATCGAAATGATGATTTTAAACAGTTCAACAATGAAAAAAACGAAAAACAAGCTGCTTAAAGATGCCGCTTTTGTTAATGGGAAGGAAGTAAAGGGCAAAAAAACATTTGAGGTAATTAATCCGGCTACCTTAAAGCCCATTACTGTAATGGCTGATCTTTCTCCTAAAGAAATTGAAAAGGCAATTGATTCAGCCTATACTGCTTGGCGAAAATGGAAAGATACACCTATAGAACGCCGCAGCAACATACTCCAAACCTGGTATCAGTTAATTGTAGATCACACGGATGAGCTTGCCGAAATTATGACCTTAGAATCTGGCAAACCCCTTCGGGAAAGCAAAATAGAAGTAAACTACGGGGGCTCCTTTATCAACTGGTTTGCCCAAGAAGCTTATCGAACATATGGCGACCAAATTCCTTTTCCGCAACAAGGAAAAAAGATACTAACCATAAAACAGCCCGTAGGAGTAGCCGCGGCCATCACACCATGGAATTTTCCCTTGGCAATGGTAACTCGCAAAGTAGCTCCGGCCTTAGCTGCTGGTTGTAGCGTCGTTTTAAAACCAGCATCTCAAACACCGCTTACTGCAATAGCTATCGCCCATTTAGCAAAACAAGCAGGATTACCCGATGGGATTTTTAATGTGATAACCAGCAAAGACGCTTCTGGTGTAGGCACTTTATTAAGCACGAGCACCAAAATACGCAAACTTTCTTTCACCGGATCAACTATGGTGGGAAAAACATTAATGGAGCAAGCCGCGTCGACCGTAAAAAAAATTTCATTGGAATTGGGAGGCAACGCACCTTTTATCGTTTTCGACGATGCTGATTTGGATGCTGCGGTAAAAGGAGCAATTGCTGCGAAGTTCAGGAATACCGGTCAAACCTGCGTAGCGGTAAACCGCTTCTTGGTACAGGAAAGTATATTTGATGCCTTCGCCGAAAAAATAAAACAGAAGGTTCAGCAACTACAAGTGGGCAACGGATTGAAAAAGGGAGTTGACGTTGGTCCGCTGATTAATCAAAGCGGCTTACAAAAGGTTATCGAACATGTAGAAGATGCGGTGGAGAAAGGCGCCACAATATTAACAGGCGGTAAGGCAATGAAAGGCTTATTTTACGAACCTACAGTTTTAACCGATGTTCCTCTAACTGCTAAGCTGGCTAAAGAAGAGACCTTCGGCCCGGTTGTATCATTGTTCCGCTTTAAAACCGAGGAAGAAGGCATCGATTTAGCCAACCACACAGAATTCGGTTTAGCCGCCTATTTTTATAGCGAAAACATCAAACGCTGTTGGCGTGTGGCTGAAGCACTCGAAGCTGGAATGGTGGGAATTAATGAAGGCGCCATATCTACCGCAGTGGCACCGTTCGGTGGTATCAAAGAATCAGGTCTGGGACGAGAAGGCTCTAAATACGGTATAGATGAATATATGGAGCTGAAATATTTGTGTTTTGGACTATAGCCTTTAGGCGGTTAGGATTTAACCTTTAGCAAAAACTGAGAGCTAAGGCTAAATCCTAACTGCTAATACCTAAATTTACATTTTCAATCCAATCTCACGTAAACGTTCGTCGAGGTATTCTCCTGCTGTACAATCGGGATAAAGCTTAGGATGGGCTTCATCTATGCAATTTGGCAGAGCAGCCAAGCTCATGTCTGCCTTTGGGTGCAGAAAAAACGGGACAGAATACCGCGAAGTGCGCATGAGATCCTTTGGCGGGTTAACTACCCTATGGGTGGTCGACTTCAGTCGATTATTTGTCAACCTTTGTAACATATCGCCTACATTAACCACAATATCTTCTCCATATGCTTTTACCGGATACCAAGTGCCTGCACGTGTTAAGACTTCTAAGCCATCGGCACTGGCCCCTATTAAAAGGGTAATCAGATTGATATCTTCATGAGCACCTGCCCGAACCGCATCAGGAGCAATATTTTCCGGGTTTTCTATAGGAAAATAGTGAATGGCCCGCAAGATAGAATTACCATTCACAACCTTGTCTTCAAAATAATCTTCATCCAGCTTTAAATAAACAGCTATGGCCTTTAACAACCATCTGCCGATACCTTCCAACTGCCGGTAAACCTTTGCTGTAATGGTGTTAAATTCGGGAAGTTCGGTTACTATTACATTTTCGGGATATTGTGCTTTTAACGTTTCATCGCCAACAATATCCTGTCCCCTTTGCCAAAACTCTTTCAAATCGGGCGTATTGGCACCCTTCGCTTTTTCTTTCCCCTTTGCAGTATAGCCACGTTGCCCTGCTAAGCCTGGTATTTCGTACTTCCGCTTTTCCGTCTCAGGTAGGGCGAAAAATTGTTGTATTACCCGATACAGTTCGTCAATCAACGTTTTATCCATCCCGTGATTGGTAATGGTTACAAAACCGGTTTCAGTAAACGCCCTGCCTATGGCTTCGGAAAATTGGGCCTGCTGCACGGCAGTCCCTTCAGTATAATCCAACAAGTTTAACTGGGGAATATTGATGGTGTTTGACATAGCCTATTCTTTGACTGATAAAGGTACAAAGATTTTTCTCAGCGTCAACAAGTGCTTTAAAAATTAAGGTCCCCCTCCACTTGATCCGGATAACCTTTACCGGCCAAATTAGCAGCAGCCATCTTAATTACGGCCACTACACCATGCGCATGATCCCAATAATGTCCTTTTAAGGGATTAACTTTTAGTAAGATAATTGTTGCATCATTGGGCCCGTTGAACCAAACCGACATTTCTTCTTTCCAAAGCTGTCTAATTTTTTCTTTATCCGTCTGTATTTCACTTATTCCATAGATATTTAAAAAACCGTTTCCTTTTTCTTGCTGAAATAAGAGATGAACAAAAGGATCATGCTCAACTTCCTCATCCGTATCACTATCACGTTTACTCATAAACCAGATATTCCCCTCCTCGTCCACTTCCAAAGCAACCATTGGTCGTATCGATAACGGAACACCCGTCTTAATATCGCTGCAAAAGAAACAAGTACTTGTTCCTTCTACAATTTCTTTAACCTTATCTAATGCCTCCTTACCTGTTAGACTTTTTTCCTCATTCATAGTTTTAGCTTTTAGTTGTAAGCTATTAGCCATTAGTTTGGTCCCCGTTCTTATTTTTGGTATCAAGACCTATAGCTATAAATATTTAACTAAATTATTAGCTAAGCGCTAAGACCTAAAGACTAAAAGCTAATAGCCGTCTCTCTATAACACCCGCAAATGGTTAATGTTTTAACGTAAAATATTGTATGTTTGCTTTCACTTATCAAAAATGGTACAACAATCTCAAACAGGATAAAGAATATGGCGAAGAAAAAAAAAGACACTGCTGATCAATACGCTCCAATAGTTTCTGAAAAAAATTTAAAATTCTTTGAAAAGTATATTAATAACCCTTCGCCAACGGGCTATGAATGGGAAGGGCAACGTCTGTGGCTTGATTATATCAAACCTTATGTAGATGAAACATTTACTGATCACTATGGCACGGCGGTAGCGGTTATCAACCCTAAAGCCTCTTTTAAAGTGGTTATAGAAGCGCATGCTGACGAGATTTCTTGGTTTGTGAATTACATCACTAAAGAGGGGCTGATTTATGTTATCCGCAATGGAGGATCGGACCATCAGATCGCTCCGTCGAAGCGAGTAAATATACATGGAGATAAAGGCATCATAAAAGCCGTTTTCGGTTGGCCGGCTATCCATACCCGTGGCGGGGAAAAAGAGGAAGCGCCCAGTTTGAAAAATATCTTTTTGGATTGTGGATGTACGTCAAAAGAAGAAGTAGAAGAATTGGGTGTGCATGTCGGATCGGTCATTACGTATGAAGACGAATTTATGGTATTGAACGACCGTTACTATGTCGGTCGGGCACTAGATAATCGAGCCGGTGGATTTATGATTGCCGAAGTAGCTCGTCTGCTCAAAGAAAATAAGAAAAAGCTTCCATTTGGTTTATATATCGTGAATGCAGTACAGGAAGAAGTGGGCCTACGTGGAGCAGAAATGATTACCCAAAAGATTAAACCCAACATTGCGATTATTACCGATGTAACACATGATACACAGACTCCAATGATCAATAAGGTTACCCAAGGCGATCTGGCTTGTGGAAAAGGCCCCGTAATATCCTATGCTCCGTCAGTGCAGATTAATTTGAATAAATTACTCATTGATACTGCACAGGAAAAACGTATTCCATTTCAACGTCAGGCTTCCTCGCGCTTTACAGGTACCGATACCGACGCCTTTGCTTATTCTAACGGCGGCGTACCATCGGCTTTGATTTCTTTACCTTTGCGTTATATGCATACCACAGTCGAAATGGTGCATAAAGAAGATGTAGACAATGTCATTAAGTTAATTTATGAAGTACTATTAAAAATCGAAGAAGGACAAGATTTTAGAACTTTCGCTAAATAATAGGGACAGGAATAAGTGTGAGAAATTTAACCTTGTTTATGGCAATATGTTGCGGACTTATTGTCGCAAACTTATATTATTGTCAGCCTTTACTCCCGCTTGTTGCACTAGAATTTGGCATTAGTGAAGCAAAGGCCGGCAGCATTACCTATATTACGCAATTGGGTTATGCTGCTGGTTTATTACTTTTCGTTCCACTGGGTGATATCCTTGAGCGAAAACAGCAAATTGTCATCACAACAACTATTGCTGTCATTGTGCTATTGGCTACGGCGTTTTGCCGATCGTTCCTTTTATTACAGGTACTCTGCTTTCTTATTGGCTTATTCTCCGTTGTACCTCAACTGATTATCCCTTTGGCCGCATCGTTGGCTAACAACGAAAAACGAGGGAGCGTAATCGGTTCAGTTATGGGCGGATTGTTGATCGGCATCGTATCTTCTCGATCATTAAGCGGATATATTGGTCATGCCCTGAATTGGCGTTATATGTATTTCATTGCCGCAGCTATCTGTTTTATCTTGATCTTGATCATGCAGAGACTATTCCCTACAAGCAAAGCCACATACCAAGGAAACTATAGACAGTTAATGACTTCTATCTGGCATTATGTAAAAACTATACCCCCATTGCGCATTGCAGCATTTAGTGGAGCGATTTCCTTTGCCTGCATCAGCTCCTTTTGGGTAACCATGGTGCTGTTCTTAATTAATCCTCCTTTCTCTTACAATACCGTGCAAATCGGACTTTTCGGTATTATTGGTGCATCTGGAGCATTAGCCGCACCGTTAATAGGAAAAAGAAGTTCAGGAAACAACCATACCGTGCGGAAAATTTCGTTAGCTGGCCTTTTATTGGAATTACTGGGTTATATAGGGTTTTATTTCACTGGTAATCATATTTTCTTGCTGATTTTAGGGATTATCCTGATTGATGTGGGACACCAGGCACTCCAAATAAGCAATCAAACACTTATCTATACTTTAAAACCGGAGGCCCGTAATCGGTTCAATACCGTATTCATGACGTCCACATTTATTGGTGGCGCTGTAGGTTCAGCTATTGGTATTTTTTTATTTCACATTGGCGGATGGTCGACATTTTGTATAGGAATCAGCATGCTCATCGCCATCAATATTTGGATCAACTGGCCATGGAAATCGGCTTTTCGTTAGCTATTCGTCGTTAGTTATTGGTTCTTGGTTGTTCACATGATGTCGTAACGCCAATGGTATTCCTCTTGAATAGTCTGTAAATTGCCACGCTAACAACAGGATGTTTCTGTTGGGAAATCAGTTTTTTATGCAAGAACATTAGCGCTAAGCGCCAACGAAAATAAAACTAATCGCTAACAGCTAAAGGCGAATTGCTAACCTTATAAACCCTCCCCTTTTCGCCAGCAAGCAACACTAATTTGCCGTTTGGCGAGGCGCGTACCACGTGAAACCCCTGATCATCAAGCCGTTTCCAATGCAAGCCTTCATCCGTCGAATAATCCGTGCCAGAAGTACCTGTCGCAATAACGAATTGGTCTGTTATGAATTCAACACACGATTTGTAGCCAGAAAGCCTGGTTTTAGAAGCTTCCCATATCGTTCCGTTTCCGGATAACTGAATAACATTATTGTTATTACGATCGTGTTGATAATCTCCTCCCACAGCAATGAGTTTCTTATTACTGTTAATGGCGATAGAAAAGATACCTTGAGCAGCGGTACCTTGTTCAATAGGCACTTTATAGTCAGTCCATGAAATCCCGTAATTATAAGAAAATAATAGTCGGGCTTGTGTGCCTCCTGTACCGATCCATACCAAGCCATTCCCTAAAGTACGGATACCTGTGCCGCTAGCAGCAAAAGCGGCTTCTCCAGCCTTCATCTGCACATTAGACTGGTCACTTATATCATTCCATGATTTTCCGCCATCTTCGGTATATAACAATTGTAACTTCCCAGCGATTGGGTCGCCAAATACCATTCCTCGTTGTTCATCCCAAAAACTTATTCCATCATAAAAGATCTCTTCTACATCGTAGCTATGTACTTTTTGCCAATGCTCCCCCCCATCTTCTGTAAGCAAAACAACTGCAGGGCTACCTGCATTGACGATAATCGCTTTTTTATCAGAAAAGGCTTGAATTGATCTAAAATCCTTATCCTCATAACCTATCACTTTCAACCAGGTCCAATTTTTTCCTCCATCTGCTGTTTTGGCCACTGTACCTTCGCTCCCGCTCACCCAGGCCACACTGTCATTAGGAATCGACATCCCACGGAGACTAACTGTTTTGCCGCTTTGCAGTTCTGCTAAATGTACTTCCTGATCTTGACAATACCCTATCTTGGTCAAGAACAACAAACTTAATAAGTAAAATCTTCTCATCATTTACATACTTTTGGCTAATACCTATGCTAATCGTCAAGCCCTAATTGATTCAATAGTGTTTTGATCTCCTGTGCTTCTTTTACATCGTGTACCCGCAACAAGTTTACACCACGAAGTAATAAAATAGTATTTAATACGGTCGTCCCGTTTAGTGCATCTTTTGGCCCTTTATTTAAGGCTTTATAGATCATTGATTTTCGAGATAAAGCACCCAGAATGGGTAATCCAAAAATTTTAAATGCTGTTATCTGTTTTAATACCTCATAATTCTGCGTTAGTGTTTTAGCAAAACCAAAACCTGGATCAAGGATAATATCTTTAACTCCTAAGTGCCTAAGCGTGGTTATTTTTTCCGAAAAATCAGTCAACATCTCTTCTACAATATCCCGATAGCCCGTTTGTTGTTGCATAGTTTTGGGGGTACCCCTACTGTGCATGAGGATATAGGGCACATTCCATTGAGCAATAATTGCAAACATATTTTCATCCAGATTACCGCCTCCAATATCATTGATGATGTGAGCACCTGCAAGTAATGCCGCTTCGGCAACTTCAGCACGAAAAGTATCGATCGAGAGGATACTTTCCGGATATTGTTTTACCAGCTGTTCCACCACAGGGAGTAAGCGGTCTATCTCTTCTTGCGCACTGATATGTTCTGCCCCGGGACGTGAAGAATAGGCTCCTATATCCAGGATATCCGCTCCATCTTCAAGCAACAATGAGGCCTTTTCCAAAGCCTCCATTGTACCAAAATGCTGTCCTCCATCGTAAAAAGAATCTGGGGTAACATTCAATATACCCATAACTTTTGGAGCACCTAAGTCTATCAATCTGCCCCGAACGTTTATCAATGCCATTTTTTTGCTCGCCTAAGCCCTTGGCCTCAGCTTTATGTTTAATTATTAATTGTTAAGCTTCTGCTTTTATTCCTTATTCGCTTTAACCCCCTGTGTTCTAGATAAAACTGACAGCTGATTTCCGACACACAAACTTATAGATTTGCTTTTTATGTACAAAAAATAAAAGCAACCGATGTAGTCTTACCTGAAATAGCCAATTTTTCATTAGGTTTGCAGAAGAGAAAGAATCTTCACCAAAGGTTATTATACGAATTCATTATGGATTCTACCAAATGGCCGCTATCATGCTGAAAAATTAACGATGAACACATCTCAGGAGTACGATGCGATAATTGATAAATGCAGAACCCTGTTTCTGAAGAAAACGGCGGATTATGGAACGGCTTGGCGAATTATGCGTTTGCCGTCTATTACTGATCAAATTTTCATAAAAGCACAGCGTATCAGGACATTAGAAGAGAATAAAGTAGCAAAAATAGCCGATGACATTCCTTCTGAGTACATCGGAATCGTTAATTATTGCCTTATTGCAATGATCCAGCTCGGACTCCCAAAAGATGCACCAGACAATTTACCGCTTGCAGACGTTCAGGCTTTATATGATCATTATGTGGAAGAAACCAAAAATCTAATGTTAGCTAAAAACCATGATTATGGAGAGGCATGGCGCGACTTGAGACTTGGTTCGTTAACCGATTTAATTCTCATGAAAATTTTCCGCGTAAAACAGATAGAAAATAATGAAGGCAAGACCTTGGTTTCCGAAGGCGTAATGGCCAATTACCAGGATATGTTAAATTATGCAATATTTGCCTTAATAAAATTGAGCCCTTCAGTTGAAATTGAATCATAAAACCGCAAATTATGCCAACTGTATCAACGCGAAATCCCCAACCTCACTTTTTATTATTGTTTGCAAGGCTTTTTGTTGGTGTTTTATTTCTTTTTTCCGGACTGATAAAGGCTAATGATCCACTTGGCTTTAGTTATAAACTACAAGAATACTTTGAAGTATTCCACCTTATCTTTTTAAATGATTATGCGGTCATACTAGCGATCCTGCTTTGTAGCTTGGAAATGATACTGGGAGTACTTTTACTCTTGGGTCTGTACGGAAAAAAAGTGGCTTGGGGACTTCTTTTACTCATTCTATTCTTTACTTTTTTAACCTTCTATTCTGCTTACTTTCATGTCGTAACTTCCTGCGGCTGCTTTGGTGATGCCATCCCTTTAACTCCGTGGCAATCTTTTTCAAAAGATTTGATATTATTACTGCTTATCGCCATACTGTTTTATTTTAGAAGTCAGATTAGACCATTGATCAGCAATGAAACCAGCAGGATACTAACCTTATTGGTTACTATCTTTGTTAGCTTATCTATAGGAATTTACACGTATAACTTCTTGCCATTCATCGATTTTCTACCTTACAAGGAGGGAAATAACCTTCCCAAGTTAATGCATATTCCAAAAGGAGCACCTTTAGATGAGTATGAAGTGCTTTATACTATTCGAAATAAAAAGAGTAGTGAAACCAAGCAAGTAACCGACAAAACTTACTTAAAAGATGAATTATGGAAAAATGAAAACTGGGAAATTATAGGTGATCCAGAAAGTAGGTTGGTTAAAGAAGGGTACAAGGCCCCCATTAAAGATCTATTAATTACAGATGCCCAAGGTGTCGATCATACCGATGAAATAATAGCAAACCCTTACTACAACTTGTTGGTTGTAGGCTATGATGTGAATAAATCGAATTTTAAGGCACTGAAAAAAATTAATCAGCTAGCAAAAGACGCCGCCGAACAATTTAATATTCGTACGATTTTTTTAACTTCCAGTTCAGCCCAAACCATCCATACCTTGGATGCAGAAATGAAACTTTTCATGGAAGTTTTTTATGCCGATGTTATTCCTTTAAAAAGCATGGTTAGGGCGAATCCGGGCATCTTATTGATGAAGAACGGAACAGTGATTAAGAAATGGCATTACCATACCCTGCCAAATTTTGAAGTCCTTTCGAGAAATTATTTTGAACAACTTGATTAAGCCTTCATTATCTTATGCTAAATAGCCATATTTTTTTGGTTGGTTTCATGGGGGTCGGCAAAACGACCAGTGGAAAAAAACTAGCTCATCTTCTAAACAGCCAGTTCATTGATCTTGATGAACTATTTGTGGAGCAGGAAGGTCTGTCCATTGCCGATTTCTTTAAACTGTACAACGAAGATCAATTTAGGGAAAAAGAACGAAATCTTTTGCATAGCTTGAGCAAAGAGGCTCCGGCTATTGTTGCAACGGGAGGCGGAACACCCTGTTTTTTTGATAATATGGATTGGATGAATGAAAATGGCATTACCATATATCTACAAATGCCGGCACCTGCACTAGCACAACGTCTAGCAAACAGTAAACGACATAAACGTCCGTTAATCAAAGATCTAGATGAAAGTGAAATTCTTCAATTTATCGAAGAACGTATGAAAATCCGCCATCCTTTTTATGTGAAATCCAAATATCATATCAACGCAATGGATATCAATCTGGAAAAACTCCGTGAGCAGATCGGTTTATAAAACAACGAGATCTTCAATTACTACACGACCTACATATTCATTTAACCGACCAACAATCTGGCTTTTGAGTAACTGCAATTCATTTTTTATAACAGCAGATTCTACACGAACAAATAAACGCTTATCCCGGATATACAATTGCTTGGTACGATTGGCTATCGCTGTCCCCATCAACTCAGGCCATGCGGATATCAGCGCCGTTTCATCGAACTTACGTCGCAATTTAAACGTCTCCAGATATTGATTGATTGCTTCTTTAAGCGTCTTATCATTAACTCTTCCCATAATCCGGTCTAACTAATTTTCCCCTTGGAAACTTCAAAGATACGGACATCCGTATGAATTTCGGTAAAGGTTCTGCGAATTCTTTCTGAACTGGTATCGGTAATAAAGATCTGCCCAAAATCATCATCCGACACCATTTGCATCAGCTTATGCGTACGTTTATCATCCAATTTATCAAATATATCATCAAGCAATAAAAGTGGTTTAAACCCTTTATCGGCATAGAGGAAACTATACTGCGCTAATTTCAGTGCAATTAAGAAGGATTTCTGCTGTCCCTGCGATCCAAATTTCTTGAGTGGCATGCCTCCCAAATGAAAGGCAAGTTCATCTTTATGGATACCTACTGTTGTTCGTTCAAGTGCTCGATCTCTTGGAATGGCCTCCCTCAATAAAACAGAGAAATCTGCATCGGTCAATTGCGAATCGTAACGCAGCTCTGCCGACTCCGATTCGCCCGTCAAATAGCGATAGTGTTTATCAAAAATGCGCACAAAGGTCTGTAGGAAATCTTTTCTTTTCTCAAAAATCCGTCGCCCTACCAGAACGAGCTCCTCGTCTAATATACTTAATAAATCGTTATCATACTTGCCGCTCTGCCCCTGTTGTTTCAATAAGCTGTTTCGCTGCAACAAAAACTTATTATAGCGAATAAGGTCATCAAGGTATTGATGATCAGTTTGCGAAATCACGTTATCCACAAACTTGCGCCTTTCCTCACTTCCATCGGTAATGATAACCGAATCGTTAGGCGTTATCATCACTAAAGGATAAGCTCCAATATGGTCGGCCAAACGTTGATAATCCTTTTTGTTCTTTTTGAATTGTTTCTTCTGATTACGCTTTAAACTACAAGACAATACATCCTCCTCAGGGTCTTTTTGCACGGCAGCTTGTATTAAAAAAAAATCGGCACCCTGCCTAATTTGTTGAGAATCGATCGGATTAAAATAACTCTTGCACAAGGACATATAATGCAATGCATCCAGTAAATTGGTTTTACCCGCCCCGTTATCTCCGGTGAATGCATTGACACCTGGAATAAATGCTAAAGAAGCTTCTTCATAATTCTTAAAATTAATAAGTGCTAAACTTTTTACCCACATACCGAACAAACTTAGATAAAGTTGGTTTGATGTGCAAATTTCTATTTTTCACTCTTGCATCTACATTTTAAAAATGTATTTTTGCAATCTTAATTTAAGACTGAATAATTTCAAATTAACCGGAAGATAACGTGAGCGTTAACAACACAAAAAGCATCGGTACAGGAAGTTTCGTACGCGACAACCAAAAAAGTCTGGCCTTCATTATTATAGGCGTTTTAGTTTTAATTGCTTTATATATTGGCTATCAACGTTTTTATTTAGCCCCTAGGGCCGAAAAAGCCACTAATGAAATGTTCAAAGCCGAAGAGTATGTTTTAATCGATTCGCTTCAAAACCGCGCCATCGATGGGGATGGTTCCTACCCAGGTTTCAAAGAAATTGCCGAAGAATATTCCAATACCAAATCGGCCAACGTGGCTAATGCCTATTTAGGGGGCATTTATTTACGCCAAGGTAAATATCAGGAAGCGGTTGCAGCATTGTCAAAATACAGCATGACCGGAAGTCCCGTTATTGATCCTTTAGTTGTGGGCTTATTGGGAGATGCTTATTCAGAATTAAAAGATTACAAGAAGGCTGGCGACCAATACAAGAAGGCAACAGAAAAAAGCGACAACTCCTTCACCGCACCTTTGTTCTTGAAAAAGTTAGGTTTAGTTTATGAAGCCCAGAATGACTATAAGCATGCACTCGAAGCGTATCAGAAGATTAAATTAAATTACCCTCAAAGCTATGAGGCTTCCATTATTGATGGCTATATTGGCCGCTGCGAAGCCAAATTAAACTAATTTACAGGGTTTAACTATGGCTACTAAACTCAAAAGTTTATCTGATTTTTCCCATATTGCCATACAATCGGCAAAAGGTCTAAAAGTTGGCATTGTTGTCGCACAATGGAATGCAAAAGTAACCGGTGTTTTGTATGAGGGGGCCTATCAATTGCTGCTTAAACAAGAAGCTATAGAGGAAGATATACAGGTAATGGAAGTGCCAGGAAGTTATGAATTAACTTTTGGGGCCGATATGTTATTGCGCAAACCAGAAATTGATGTGGTGATTTGTTTAGGCTGTGTTATCCAAGGGGAAACACCGCACTTCACCTTTATCTGTGATGCCGTTGCACATGGTATTACGCATGTTGCCTTAAAACACAACAAACCGGCTATATTTGGCGTTTTAACAACAAATACGCTCGAACAGGCTTTGGATCGTGCAGGGGGTAAACATGGCAATAAGGGTGAGGAAGCGGCGGTAACAGCTATTCAAATGGCTCGCCTTAATAAAGGGATTTCCAAATAGCTATTTTTGTTAGGTTTATTCATTCAACAAAATAAATTGCCTTTATGAAAAATGTACGCTTTATTCTACTGTTACTACTAATAGGCTTATTCAGTTTCCAAAGTTGTTCACATAAAACATGTCCAGCATATAACACCTATCCAAAAGCGAAACGGATGCGATAAAATTAATCGGAAACAATCTACCTGTATACTTGTTGTCACATCCTGGATGATATCCCTGCATTGTTAGTGCAAATTATTTTAACAAAATAATGTAAGAGATGTTCATTTTATACGTTGATAAAGGTAATGATACGATTGCGGGAAGCCGTAAGTTAGCTATTGGCCCATTGATTACGTTGATTAAACGGAATACCGTCATCTTTAGCGTAATGAGGCTATTGAAAATAACAAAAACTGACAATGTCTATTCAACATATCATTAAGCAAGGATACTTGTCCATTTTAATGCTACCTTGCTTTTTTGTCAACCAACCTGTTTCTGCTCAAAATAAACAGGAAGTACAGCAATTATTGTGGCAAGGCATAGGTGGGCAGGATGCCTGGGAAGAAGCACAGTTCCTGATGTTCAGCTGCACCAGTAATCTGACCGATATTTTTCCGGGCCAGCATGCGTATATATGGGATAGGTTTAACGGTAACTGCCGATTTGAAGGAGTTAACGGAAACGCACAGAAACTGATCGTATTGTTCAATACACAAAAAAAAACGGGCAAAGTTTTCCTCAACAATAAGCTGGTCAGCAATGCAGATTCGTCTCGAAAATGGGTGCAGCAAACATTGAATGCTTTTTACAGCGATGTGTTTTGGTTGTTTCCTCCAAATTTTTTTAATGCCACGGGTTTCCATATAAAAGATGAGGCCCTAATAGGGACGAATAAATATTATGTTGCCGAAATAAAGCCGATTCATCCAGAATATGGTGAATATGTATCGGAATGGTACATCGACCGTAATACCGGACGTATCGCGCGGTGGAAAGTCTTAAACCTAGATAGTACAACGGCCTACAATTTTACATTATCGAATTTTAAAGATGTTGGCGCCGGACTCTTATTGGCTACTTCATTTCGCGACGCCGAAAAAGGGATAAGCATTAATTATTCTATAGTGTCTGCTCTAATTAATGTGGAAACAGACAAGTTCAACAAACCTTAATATCTAACAATTAACAATAATAAAAAGAACATCATCATTACCTGTAAACAAAATGAATTGGATTGCGCTGAATAAGCTAGAACAATTAGAGAAAATTAAAAATTCAACCGATTTTCATATTATTTTTAAACATAGTACCCGTTGCCCGATCAGCGGTATGGCTAAACGGCAATTTGAGCTGGAAAGCGATCTGATACCAAGGCATATTCCGGTATACTACCTCGACCTTATTCAATACCGAGATATCTCCAACACTGTAGCCGAAAGCTGGAATGTAAGACACGAATCCCCACAGGTGCTTTTAGTGCAAGGTAATACCTGTCTTTACACGGCTTCACATAGCGATATCGATATCGCGGAAATGCTTAAAAGCCTTTAGGCTTTTAGCGATCAGCTGTCGGATTTAATTTCGTTTTTTAGCGCTAATTCGATTCGAACAGAAAGCTGGCTACCGATTGCTGACAGCTAATTATGACATTCAGCATATTGTATATCCTGGTCAATTTCATTAAGTTTGCGCTATGATTGAACTACCTGTAATTCCGGCCAATCAACTGCAACGCAAACCCGATTGGTTACGTGTTAAGCTGCCTGTAGGCAAGGAATACAAACATGTACGTAATTTGGTAGATGAACATAAGCTCCATACCATTTGCGAAAGCGGGAATTGTCCAAATATGGGAGAATGCTGGGGAGCTGGTACAGCCACTTTCATGATCTTAGGCAATATTTGTACACGTTCTTGTTCCTTCTGTGCAGTAGCAACAGGCAGACCCAAAGCAGTAGAATTGGATGAGCCTATGCGTGTTGCCACTTCTGTTAAGCTGATGCAGGTGAAGCATTGCGTGATCACTTCTGTAGACCGCGACGATTTGAAAGATGGAGGCTCAACCATTTGGGCTGAAACCGTAAAGGCAATCAGAAGAGAAAGTCCGGATACTACCTTAGAAACGTTAATACCCGATTTTAAAGGTAATTGGGAGAATTTAGAACGGGTTCTTGCCGTTCGACCTGAAGTAGTTTCCCACAATTTGGAAACAGTACGTCGCCTAACCCGCGAAGTGCGCATCCAAGCTAAATATGACCGTAGTCTGGAATGTCTGCGAAGGATTTCAGCAGCAGGATTAAGGACAAAATCGGGTATTATGCTTGGCTTTGGCGAAACGGAAACAGATGTGATTGAGGCCATGCAGGATTTGTACGAGGCCGGAGTGCATATTTTAACCCTGGGCCAGTACTTACAGCCCACTAAAGCCCACCATCCTGTCATTGAGTGGATTACCCCAGAGCAGTTTAAACGCTATCAAGATATTGGATTACAAATGGGCTTTAAATATGTAGAAAGTGGACCACTTGTCCGCTCGTCTTACCATGCAGAAAAGCATCTTTTCGATATGCAATAAGTTTACAAGACATATTTTTATTGTTTTTTAGTTTCAAAATCCCCTACATAGGGGATTTTTGTTGACGTGCCTTTTTATACCACGTGCTGTTATCCGATGGTGACTTTTAATCAATCGTAAGTTCATATTATTTTTTTAATGCACGATATAAAAGCAGGGGTTTAACTATGCGTGATCTTTCCGGAATAACCATCCTCCCAAAATTTCGTTTGATCCGCAATTTCTTCGGCGTTGAGAATTTTACTCGGACTCACACCAAAATGTTTTTTAAATATGGTACTAAAATACTTTGGATCGGAAAAACCAGTCATAATTGAGGTTTCAAAAACGTTATATTGCTTTGTCAACAACAATTCTTTAGCTTTATTTAAGCGAATAGTTTTAATAAAATCGTTAGGCCCTTGATCAGTTAAAGCCTTCAGTTTATTATATAGCGAAGAACGGCTCATTCCCATCCCAAAGCAGAAATCGTTCATAGAAAAAGTTGGATCCTCTAAATTCTCTTCGATTAATTGGATCGCTTTTTCAATGAATTCTTTATCCAGAGGATTGATATATTCCGAATTTACTTTATTATTAGAGGATCTTAAGGCCTGCTTTAAGTTCTCCCTACTCTGTAATATATTTTTAATTTTGGCTTTCAAAATAGCGATATCGAAAGGTTTTGTGATATAGTCGTCCGCCCCAAACTCAAATCCCTTAAGTACATATTTCTTGTCGTTCAGCGCAGTTAACATAATTATGGGGATATGACATGTTTCTACCGATCTTTTCAATTTCGCACACAGTTCATCCCCATTTAAACGTGGCATTAAATAATCGGCAATGATAAGATCAGGATGATCTTCCTGGATCAAGTCAAGGGCTTCCTGCCCATCTGAAGCTTCGACAATTTGGTACGGAATGGATAAATTGCTTTTTAAATACCATCGCATATCGTCGTTATCTTCTGCTAAAAGTATTTTTACGGCTTTTTTTTGCTCAATGGTTTCCCTAATTGGTGGTTGTACCAACTCTTCTTCCTTATGCTTATTCGCTCTTGTTTTATGCCAATCAGATGATTCTTTTTTCAAAAAAGACTCCGCTCCTTTCTTAAACGTCAACTCGAAAGTGGTACCCATATTTTCCTGACTCGTAAAAGAAATAGTTCCTCCATGCAATCGGACGAGTTTTCGCGTCAGCAACAATCCAATACCACTGCCTGTTTCCTTAGAATTAATAGCATTCTTAGCTCGGAAAAACCGGCTAAAAAGATGTTTTTGTTCGGAAAAGGGAATCCCAATCCCTGTATCAATAATATATAGACACCAATGGTTCTCTGTATGTGTAATTTTTATTGTGACGCTGCCGTCTGTGGGTGTATATTTTATAGCATTGGTTAATAAATTATTGATAATTTTATCCATTTTCTCACCATCAAACCAAACGTATAACCTATCAAAGTCCATCTCCATGGTAAATCTAATACGTTTCCGCTCCGCTTCTACTTCATACAATAGTTTTTTTTCTAGCATATACGCTTTTAATTCATGCTTAGAAATAGTTAGATGCAATGACGATATATCGGCTTTTTGAAAGTCCAACAACTGCGTAATCATGAACGTGAGCTTGTCCGTATTGCGAATGGCAATATCTAATGCAGTTTTTCCATGGTCGGTTAACTCCTCTTTTTCAGACAAGTCGTTCAAGGGCGCTTTAATCAAGGATACAGGTGTTCGGATATCATGCGCCATATTGACAAAAAACTCAATCTTTTCCTTCGTATATTGTTTCTCTATAGTGTTTTTAACATATTGAATAACAAACCGTAAAACAATGGCAAATAGCGTAATGTAGAGCACGAACGCCCAGCCTGATTTCCAAAAAGGAGGACTGATATGAATCGCTATGCGTCGTTCATCGATCAAGGCTTTGGTGTCTTTGTTCAAGGCTCTGAGCTTAAAAACATAGTCGCCCGGACTGATATTGGTATAGCTGACGGTATGGTTATTCTCGGGCATCGTATACCAGGCCTGGTCAAATCCTTCAAGAATGTAGCTGTAGATAATTTGTTTTTGCGAACGGTAATTTATCGCAGAAAAATCAAAAGAAAAGGAATTTTGTTTATGCGTGAGTGATAAAGTTTGGGTTTCATTAATCGCTTTTCTCAATGGAGAATTCTTCCCATTTACATCAACAACATTATAAAACAACCGAAAATCGGTTAAGATAAGCTTGGCTGTTTTTACATCAACGTTTGTCAGTTTATTTAGCGGCAGCTCCAAAGCTCCCGCGGTGGTGCCAAAAACCAAATTATTATTATGCCTTTTGGCCGATGCCTGCGTAACAAAACTGTAATTACCCAAGCCTAAATATTCACCTACATGGTAAACCTGTTTCGTTTGCCTATTAAAACAAGCAATAGATCTTTCCGTGGTAATCCAGATGTTCCCATTGCCATCATTTTCCATACTGTAAATATAGTTGGACGGCAGCCCGTCTTTGGTTGTATAAGCCTGAAAGTCCCCCGTACCTGTATTAAATTTTAACAAACCACCTCCCACTGATCCAAGCCATATCTCATTTTCATTCACTACATAAAAGCTGCGAACAACATTTTTTTTCTGGTCCTCACCAAAATTGGTATATTGCTGGTATCGTCCACTGGCTTTGTCGAGCATGCAAAACCCAACGGGAGTCCCCAACAATAAGGTATTTTCGTTTAACGGCTTAATTTCTCCAAGAACTTCAATATCGTAGATTTTATAGGTATCGTTCTTCACATTGTAACGCGCTAGTCCTCCCCATAAACCGCCAATCCATACCGACTCATCATCTGCGTACAGCGCATATATATAATTTGTATTGATGGAGTGTTGGGGCTTTTCGTCATCTTTCTGGAAATTGGTAACACGGCCGTGTTCTTTTTCAATACGAAAAGCACCGCTACCGTAACTTCCTGCCCAAATATGCCCCTGGCTATCCTCACAGAGTGAAATAATAACGGCTTTTCGTTTTCTATCATTTAAATAATGCTTCCATTGGTGATTGCTTTTTTGCAAGCAGCTTACTCCGTTATTGGTACCGATCCATAAATTGCCATCGGCATCCTCCAATACCACATTGACTTGATTGTTAATTAAAGAATTGGGTTCGTTATGAATATGGCTATATAACTGAATATTAGCTAAAAGAGGATCGATCATATTCACCCCGTTCGCATAAGTAGTTATCCAGAGACGCTGATCTTCATCAACAGCAATATCATATATGGAATTGCTGGTTAGCTCATTCCCTGCATTACGATCTGAATCAAAGTAAGAAATTAATTCATCAGCATGGAAATCCAATAAGTATAAACCAGAACCATCCGTACCGACAATAATCTTATCGTTGGGCACATAGTTAACCGAACGAATGACGACATGTGGAATAGCGGGAAATAGAGATTTCGCCTCGCGAAAATCTTGCCTCACCACATACAGTCCTTTTGACTCCGTTCCGATATATATTTTATTATATTGATGTAGCAGACAAGTTACTTTTCCATACTGATGCCCGAATACAATTCTTTGTGAAAGCGCAAAATTTCCGGGTGTTGTTTCAGCTAGCTTATACAGACATTTATTTGTCCCCATATAAAAAAAACCATCATCATCTTCTACGATCCGAGTAGGGATCTCATTGTCAAAAATGAAAAGCGACTTAAAATCGTCTTTTACGGAATTGAAAAGAAACACACCGTGATTGGTTAGAAACCAAAAACGATTATTGGTATCAACATAAGCGTACAGTAGCAATAGATCATCATAGTCAATTTTCTTTTTAATATCAAAAACAAGCTCAAAATCATCTAAATGCTTGTTATATTTAAATATTTTCCCTCCCTGTAATGCAATGAGAATTTCACCGTTATTATTCAATAACATTTGTGTAAAAGAAGGATAACGTTCATATTCAACATTATCCTCCCTTAACCGATAATGTTTAATCTGGCTACCGTCAAATCGGTCGATACTCATATTGGTGATAAACCACATAAAGCCCATTCCATCCTTCTCCACTTGAAACACTTGGTTACTGCTCAATCCATTATTAATATTGAGGTATTTAAAGCCTTGAGCATGTACAAATAGAGGTATAACACCCAATAAGAGGAAGAGGTAAAGAAAACGAAACTTCATACCGGAACAACTCGTATTAAGACCATCTGTCTATCTAATTTAGATTATTGATTTCTTATGCAATTTACACATAATACTCACCGGTATCAAAGTATTCTCATTCATTTTCAACAGTACCATGTAATTTAACATCATCCAACTCTACCCAACGCTCATCCCTGGGGTCAGTGTTGCCTATCCGCCAAAAATAAATGCGAAATTCAACAGGTTCATTTATGCCGGTTACTAAGCTATCAATATTCACTTCATGGGTAATCCAACCACTGGTTGTACTTGCTTTATTAGCCGAAACTTCTGCCACTTCTCCCAAGCGGTTTCCCGACGTAAATCCATCAACACTGCTATATAGGGCAGCATAATAACTTAACTCTACCGGATTTCCCGTCTTTTCGCCGGTACGCGCCTGAATTTTAAAGCTTAACCATTTCAAGTCCAATTTAGAACCTGTAGTTGGAGTAACGGTAAAGCTTAAATAATCATTTTTATTGTTAGGTGAAGCAGGATTAAGTGCTTCTTGTTCATTTAATGCGTTGATATGTATCGGCCCCTGGCCATGATCTCGGATTCCTTCTCGAAGGTTATTCCCGTCGAAGCCTTCCTGTTCTTCAAATGCTTCAAAACCCACATTTATATTTTCAATTGATGTTGCAGTCAATGCCGCTTCATTTTCAATTTGAGGAGCGAATGTACCGTTGCTAAAATCATAATAAAGGAGCGTCGGTTCTTCATCAGAAGGTAACTTCGGCCAATCAATTTGCGTAATATTTACTTTTCGTTCGGTTGTAACTGTTCCTCCATCACATATCCCAGTAAACTTGACGGTTAATTCACCGGTATAGGGAATAATGACGGTATCAAGTTGTCGCGTCGACACCCCTATGCCGTAATCCCAATATGGCGCATACTGCGTCGTATTATTTTTTAGGACAATGGCGTTTGTTCCTTCAGTAATTGGATATACTTCCAGATCGAAAGCTGTTTCCGAGGGAAGTGGTTCCAGCTCATGCTCTGGTTCAATAGGATCCAAGCAAGAACTTATTGTACATACGGCTACCAGCATGGGCAGCAGTTTAAATAGATTATTCGGTTTCATCGTAAATAATTTTATTTTAAGCCCAGCAATACATTAGTAAAGATGTTGTCCGGATTCCCATCCCGGATTCTGCGTCAGCACACCTTCCGAGAGGTCGATCTGTGTTTGCGGTATCTGTAAAAAACCGCCGGTTTCTGCACGAAATGTTATACTTCGCTGCTTGGCAACATTAATGTCCTTTACCGGAATATTGGTTTGATTTGTCGTTAAACGATCCCAATCATGCCAACGCAATAGATCATAATAGCGAATTCCTTCAAAAGCCAATTCAAATCGGCGTTCTTGCTTGATGTTCTCCAAAGTAAGCGGTACAGGGCTTAACCCTACCCGGCTACGAACCTTATCCAGATATTGCTGTCCATTTGGGCTACCTAGCTCAGCGGCCATAAGTAAAACGTCGGAAAAACGGATGATCACCAAATCCTGGGTATTTCCTAACTGGTTATTGTTCGGTGTCCCCGGGTAAAGCTCAGTGCTGTATAGCTTTACTTGCCCATCGTCTGCCAGTACATTAAGTGGCACATATTTCTTCTGAAAGTAACCCGTCTCATCAATGTTTTGGTTGGCATTCCACTGGTAGCCTTTAATTTGATTCGGATTCTCCACATCGACAACGGAAGCGTCGCGTCGCGGATCTTCTTTCGGCCATTCGTTCATTAATTCCGGATTTACTGTGCCCCAACCCCAACCGAGATTAAACGGAAGAAGCGTCTTCGAATCTCCTCCTCTTAATCCGAAAAATACAATCAACCCATTACCATAGTGGAAATTCTCCCAGCTTCCGTAAATGGAGTATTTAACGGCAAAAACGGTCTCGACATTTTCTCCTTCTTCCCGTACCCACTTCAAACCTTCAGAAACCGGATATTGCGCATAACTCCCTCTTTCACTGCAATAGGCATAGGGCCATAGATTTCTAAAATCAGAAGTAATCAAATCATGGCCGCTTCGGGAAATACAATCGTCAATCCATTGAACAACCTGCGCCTTGCTAATATTGCCACCACTTTTCAAAGGAAGGCTATTTTGCTGGTAATAACCGGTATAAAACAGAAAAACCCGGGCCATCAAAGCTTCTGCTGCCCATTTGGTTGCCCTCCCCAAATCTGTTTTGGGCATAGCAAGGTAGGATTGGTCGGGCAGCAAATTAATAGCCTGCTGCAAGTCTTCAGCTATTTGTGCGAATATTTCATCGGCAGGCGCCTTGGGATTATTTGCCCTTTCAGTAGCGGTGATCAGCGGGACTGAACCAAACATCCGAGCTAGATCAAAGTAAAAATAAGCCCTCAGAAAATAGGTTTCCCCCAATATTTTTTCCTTCGTTGGCATGTCTTCTTCTGTCCATGGCACCATATCAATTGTCTCCAATAAAGAATTTGCTCGGTAAATGCTCTTATAGTAGGCCGCCCAAGCGTTATTGAACATATCTCCACTGGTTACCAAAAAGCGGTCTACCGCTTGCGCATAACGGTCATCGGCACCTCCTCCTCCAAGGCGATCGTCAGACATTAATTCCGAAACCATAAACAGCGACTGACGATCTACACCCGCAGTGGTCAAAGCCAAACCTGAATAAATACCCGTTAGTGCATTTTGCGCGTCCTGAACATTTTGAGGAAAATTTTCAGTGCTTTTTTGCATTACATTTTCCGTATCTAAAAAACTTTCACTACACGAAACAAACAGGGATACGGCAACAATTATTGAACTAATTTTAATTATTTTTTTCATGACGATTACTTTAAAATTTTACACTTGCCCCCAACATAAATGTTCTCGCACTCGGGTAATTTCCTACGTCTATCCCCGAAACCCAACTCTGGCTATTTCCAAAACCTATTTCCGGGTCCATTCCCGAGTAACCGGTAAACGTAATTGGATTTTGAAGGGAAACGTATAAACGTATTTGTTCTAATGGCGTGCTTTTTAAAAACGATTTTAAGTCGTATCCTAAGGTGATGTTATTGATACGCCAATAATCGCCGTCTTCTATGTACAGATCCGAAATATATTGTTGACTAATGCCTGCACCGGCTGTTAATCTTGGAACGGTATTGGATGTTCCTTCACCATGCCAACGATCTAGGATATCTTTCGTGTAATTATGAAGCGGACTGTCTGCAAAAGATCGATAGGATTTGGCTATTTGGTTGCCTAATACACCACTTGTCATAACGGAAAGATCGAATCCTTTCCAAGCCATATTAAACGAAAAGCCAAAGGTGTAATCAGGATTGGGATTTCCGATCATTGTACGATCGTCGGTATTGATCACGCCATCTCCGTTATAATCGACAAAGCGAATATCTCCGGGTCTCGCATCTGGAAGTAATAGTTCGCCATTTCCGTTGACATAGGCCTTTACTTCATCCTCATTCTGGAAAAGCCCGTCGCTCAGATATCCGTAGAAGTAACCAATTGGATAGCCGACTTGAGCCCGGTACATTTCGCCTGTTCCCTGGCTCAAAACATTGTTTGCACCGTGTATAATACCTTCGGCATTGGCAATCCTAAGTACTTTGTTCGTATTGTAGGTTATATTGGCATTAACACCATAACGAAAATCCCCCACTTGATCGTTCCAGTTCAAAGCAACTTCCACACCCTTATTGCGTACATCGCCACCATTGATATAGGGTGCATCAGCACCATATGAGGCTAAAACAGGGGCGACAACCAACCAATCTTTGGTTGTTTTTGTATAAAAATCAACATTCAGCCCTAAACGATTACCGAAAAACCCCGCATCCAGACCTAAATCAAGTTGCTCAGACGTTTCCCATTTCACATCTGGATTGGCTAAGCGACTCGGAAAGGCCCCTAACGTCCTATCGGATTTGTCAGGCCCGAAAAAATAATCGGCCCCATCAAAAGCAATCGGCGCTACATACTGAAATCCGGCAATACTTTGATTTCCGTTTTGACCCCAACTGGCTCTTATTTTTAAATAGTTGGCCCAGTCGGTAATTTCTTTCGCAAAATCTTCATTGGTCACCACCCAACCTGCCGAAACAGATGGAAAGTAGCCCCAACGGTTTCCTCTGGCAAAATTGGATGACCCATCCGCACGCATTACCAAGGTAGCTAAATATTTTTCCTGAAAATCATAATTGACGCGCCCTAAATAAGAAACCAAGCTGCTCTTACCCCATGGACTGCCAGACACATTGGTCTTGCCTTCAATCACTTTAGGTGTATTACCCAAATAGGCATGATTAAAATCATCAAAAATCAAGTTTACGTTAGAGGCGCCTAGATTCTCTCCTAAACCATCTTTTTGAGCAGTAACACCTGCAAGAAAATTGAAATGGTGTTCATTGTTCAGCGTCCAATCATAAGTCAACGTATTTTCAAATATCCAACCCAAACCAACAGAACTGTTTTGATTCACGCTTTCATCTTCTTTGTTCCGGTACTGAAAGGGACTTACATAGTAAGCCATGGTATAAGCGCGCTGACTCGATGCCGTCATATTTAGTCCGAAACTGGTACGAAGGGTTAAATTTTTTATCGGTTGAAGCGTTGCATAAACATTTCCCCGTAAACCGTGTGCTTTATTGAGACTTTGTGATCGATCGTAATACAAAGAGGCTAAAGGATTGTTGGCCCGGATATTCCAGTCAATAGGTCCGTGATAGCTCCCATCTTCGTTATAAGCAGGCATAAACGGACTGGCGGTCAAAGCCCAGTAAATATCATTATAGGTTTGGTTGCCCGAAGCGAGGTTCAACCCCTTTCTTTGCGTGAAATTATAGTAGAGATTTTCACCAATTTTCAGCACATCATGATTTTTTCCCTTGATCACTGTATACTCATTGTTTAAACGGAGCGTATATCGCTCGTAAGCCGAGTTGACATCTTTTGGTGCAATGATTCCTTCCTGCTCGGTGTAACCTAAACCTAGCGAGAAAATGTTGCGGTCTGTTCCTCCCGTCACATTAATGGCGTGGTTCTGGGTCAATGCATCTTTATTTAACAGTTCTCCCAGCCAGTCTGTTCCTTGCCATTCACCGCTTTCGATACGATCCCAGTCGGGAACCAGGGCCGAAAAATCATAGGGCGTAAGGCCATCATTCAAGCGGGCTTCATTCATAACCATAGCATATTCCTTAGCATTTAACGTTCCTGGCTTTTTATACAGATTTTGCCACCCTAGATAGTTATCGTAACTAATTGACGTTTTCCCTTCCTTGCCTTGTTTCGTGGTAACCAGCACTACACCGTTTGCCGCTCTGGCTCCATATATAGCGGAAGAAGCTGCGTCTTTCAGTACATCGATCGATTCAATATCAGCAGGATTCAAGGAGTTAATATCTGCGCCAATAATACCGTCTATGATATACAAAGGCGTCGAATTGCCCGTCGTCCCCAAACCACGGATGGTCACCTTAAACCCTTCCCCTGGTTTTCCGTTGTTCTTCGTAATATTAACCCCCGGGGTTTGCCCTTGTAAAGCCCCCAGCGCACTGACCGTGTTGCGTTTTAGGATATCATTACCATCCACATGTACTGTTGCACCGGTTACCAGCTTCTTCTTTTGCACACCGTAACCAATGACCACCAGTTCATCGAGCTCCTGGGCATCGGCCTGCAAAACCACGTCGATGCGTTCTTTAGTTACCTCAATACTAGAGGATGTATAACCTATATAGGAAAATCGGAGTACTTTACCCCGTTCTACTTGAATGGCATAATTCCCCTTATCGTCGGTCATGACGGCATGGGAGGTCCCCTCAACGACGACAGACACCCCAATCAAGGCTTCCCCAACATCATTGACGACACTGCCCGAAACCTTTATCACCTCTTGTGCTGCACACACATTATGAAATGCCGCTAATAGCCATATGACCATGCAACAGCAAATCACCCTAAGTGATTGTTCCTTCTTAACATACCGTTTCATTCGTAAATAATTGTTTTTTAAAGGCCTCATGGAACCTGCATATATATCGCCGCCTTTTGCGAAAGTTATTGTCGTGGCAGGTTTCATCATAATTCCTATCATAATTGATTTGTTTAATTGATTAAAAACTTTATCTCAACTCAGAAACCGGCGTGTTCCATCCTTCCATGCTGAAGGCAACGCTTTGATCTCCTACGTATCGATCATCGATTTCAAGTGTAATTTCTTTGGATTCACCCGGCATTAACGAGAAATAGTTGTCTTCAAAAAAGACTGGGAGTATCCGTTTACCGGAAAGGCGATTCACCGCCTTCAACCGGATTAATAAAGCAGGGTGATGATCCTGATTTTTAATTTTAATTTTATACCGTTCGACTCCTTTTTCTTTCCCCATACGCGCATAACTACCAGACAATTTAGTTTCTGGAATGGTCGATAGCGCCGTATAGTCCTTCGATCCGTCTGCATTGATCCACGTAAAATTTTCGGCTCGTAAATGGCTTTTACGATCATAAACTGTCGACTGGATAAATATGATCCCTGACAGATCCTTTAAGTCTAATTTAGACACCGTCTTTCTACTATCCGCAATAGCAGATGCCGCAAAACGATTTGTTTTTAAGAGCGAACCATCCAAATCGAATAGCTTAATAGACACGTCAAGCTCTTCTCTATCTCTGGCAGTACTATTCGTCAACACAAATTCCTGGCTCAACGAATTATAAATCAGGTTAATCGGTTGGTTGGCCTGCTTTACCGCAAAATATCCGGCATTGGTATCGTAATAATAGTCATAAGTCTGCCATACCAATGAAGGCCATGCCGATTGGCTCATCCATAAAAGCATGCCGTTGCTCTTATTGGTATATACCGGTTCAAAAATGGCTTTATGACCGATGTAATTGACCATTTGCGCTATCCGGGCAAAGGTTTCTAAATTATGGTACTGGCCATATTGTTCCATTTTCTTTAAGAATACCTTCCCTTGTTGGGCACCTTCTGCTGTAAAATCATGCATACCCCAAACATCATCTATTGGCCATTGGTGTTCAGGAGGAAACATTTGCTTGATGCTTTCGACAGCCGGAATATTGGGCATACCTCTTTCACTGTGTATCGTTTTGCCCGTATTTTCAAAATACCACTCCCTATCTTTTACCGCATAAGGCCCCCAGCCACTCACGGTTCCGGCAGCGGAGTGTGGGATATAATGGCGTGTGCCATCCCATACCTTTGTGCAGGTTTCCAAAGCCTGATTTAACGAAGCTGGAGGTTCGCCTTCATTCCGTCCACAGTATAAGGCCAGTGCGGCATGATAACGGTTACGTTTCACTTTGTCTACAGCATTCTGCATAAACATCGCTTCATCATCCGGATTAGGACCATCGCCTGGATTTGCTAACCAAAAGTCATCCCATATCAGTATACCGTACTTGTCGCATGCCCGGTAAAAGGCATCGTTTCGGACCATGCCTACCCAATTCCGAATCATGGTTAGATTAGCTTCGGCATGGAGTTTCAATTTCAGGTCATAGTCGGCCTCCGTTGCTGCCAAATTACCGTCGTCCATCCCCCAATTGCCTCCTCGACAAATAATGCGGACGCCGTTACAGTAAATTGTTAAAGGGTTTTTGGTATCATAAGAAAACTCGCGAACGCCGAATGCGAAATGGGTACTATCCGACAACTCGTTAGCGGTATAAAGCATCAGTTCGGCAGTATAAAGAAACTGGTCACCATAGGTATTAGGCCACCATAGCTGAGGATGTTCCATTGTGAGTTGGGCAAGATCGAATGCTTTTGTCTCATGAGGGCCTAAGCTAAAAACCGGACTGGTAAAGGCTAATCCTGATGGAAGGATTTTTCCTTTTACATAAACCTCTTGCATTTGATCCGTAGGATTCTGTATCTCCGTTTTTACCTGAAGCCGGGCTTTGGAGAAATCCTGTTTCTCCGTATCTAAATCGGTTACAATCCAAGGATTATGAAGTTGTACTGCTTTCGTATAAGCAATAAAAACAGGTTGGTAAATTCCAATATTCCGGCCACGTATAGTGGGCAGCCAGTCCCAACCTACACTGGCATGAATAGTCGGATTATCTGCCCCGAGTAGGCCACCATTATGGCCAGGGTTACTTTTGGTTTGGCGTGTAACCTCTCCGGGGGTGTCATTTTTACGAACAAGAACGGCTAAATAATTGGCTTCCCCACTATGCACTAAAGTCGTGATATCGAATGGTCCACGGATAAAAGCTCCATCTATACGGCCCAGATAGGTTCCGTTGAAGAAAACTTCCGCTTTCCAATTAATCCCGTCAAAATTCAACCAAGTTCTTTCCCCTTTTTTGGCTTCAGGAACCGTAAACGTATTACGGTACCAAAAGTCGGCTGTAAAAAAACTATCCGAGATAAGGAGCTGTTGATCGCCATAATTTGGATCAGGAATAGCTCCCGCTTCCAAATAAGACATCAAAACTGTCGCGGGAACTTTAGCAGGCAGCCAGGAACGATCATCAAATCCAGAAGTCGAAAGCTGAGTGCCGTCGTAGCCAGAAACTTCCGAAGCGCGCTGTATACGCCAGTCCCCACCGCTCAAATACTGTCTACCATTAATTAACGAAGCCGGTTCAGGTCTGGATGGATACGCGAAATCATTTGTCCCGAGCACCTCCATTTCGATTAGGGCAAAGTGCTTTCCCGAACCGGACATACAATAGAGCCTAACATAGCGAGCTTCAACTGCCTGTATAGCATGGGATTCGGTTCCACCTCCCCCCTGCTCAACGTTTAAAACCGTTCGCCAATTTCTGGCATCATTCGCTATTTGCAGCTGATATCGAGCTGCATAATCTTCACTATCCCAATGTAAAACGAAGCCATTAACCTGACTTACCGTACCTAAATCAATATAAATCCACTCGTTGGTACCCGTATGGCTTATCCATCGACTATCTAACCGCTTATTCTGATCGGCGTCAATCGCTTTATTAACCGTTAAAATACCATCCGAAACGAGCTGGCCAGTGGCGTTAAAGTCTAAGGCGCTCGACTGATAGACAGCCCGGTGCAAGGCAATATTCCGCCTATCGGCAGCATACGAGTATAAATTCGCCAATAACAAGACGACTAAGAAAAATAGATGAATTAAGTTTCGTTTAGATTTACACATATTTTTAATATGGAAAGCTTATCGTTTCACCAAGCAAAACCGGGAAATTGCCAGCTTAGGTGCATCCACCTGCTGCATGCTTAATTTCCCTGATCTCGTTGGCGACAATCAATACCCTTTGCTATAAAATAGCTCAAAGGGATTAAATTCATTATAATCGGTTTTCGTTTTTTTACTGCACACTATATGCTATAAGGTTTTACCAATAGTGTGCTTGAATCTCCTCCATTACCGGATACTTGCTGTCTTCATCATCATATTTTTTCTTTGCTTGCCTCAATTGCCGTTTAAGTTGCTTGATCAAGGCTGTATTGCTCGGGTCGTGATAAATATTGTTCATTTCCATCGGATCTTTTTGAAGATCGTATAGCTCCCATTCAGGTGTCAGTGTTTTTTCCCCCGCACCCCGCATCCCTAAAGGTTGTGCATAGTAAAAAATCAGTTTATACCGATCCGTTCGTATCCCATAATTGCCAGGAACATGATGCCATAGATCGTCATGCATCCAATAGCGGTAATACATCGATTTTCGCCAACTCGACGGCGTTTTCCCCTGAAGATTGCTACGAAAGCTTTTACCCTGCATATAAGAAGGCGTCGCTTCGTTGGCATAATCAAGGAATAGCGGGGCAAAATCGGTATTCAATACGATATCATTATTGACACTGGCCGCTTTGATTTCCTTCGGGTAACGGATCAATAAAGGCATACGAAGGCACTCTTCGTACATCAATCGCTTATCAAACCAACCATGTTCACCAAGGAAAAAGCCCTGATCACCAGTATAAATGACTATGGTATTTTCGGTAAGATTATTTTTATCCAGATAATCTAACAGGCGCCCTACATTTTCATCAACTGCGGCAATACAACGCAAATAGTCTTTGATAAAGATTTGGTATGCCCAATGCCGCTTTTCATCTCGCGTCATCCCTTTTGGAAAAGACCGCCCTTTCAGATCAGTCTGATCCATATTTTCCATAGACATGGTCAGCTGCTTGGCATAAGCACCTTTTCCTTGATAAGTATCCAGTAAGTTTTCCGGTTCGGGTATCTTAGTATCGGCCAACAATGTTTTAAAACGCTCGGCGGGTTCCCAAGGGCGATGCGGTGCCTTAAAATGACACATCACGAAAAAGGGTTTATCCTTGTCGGTCGATTGCAAATAATGAATAGTTTCATCGGCAATCACATCCGTAGAATATCCCTTATGTTCCGTTGTTTTCGGTTTTCCATTTTCCCCGGCCGTCCAATTGCCTTTTTCGATAAAAAGCGGATTATGGTATCTTCCCTGACCCGGTAAAATATTATAGTAGTCGAAACCCTGTGGTTCGGTTCCTAAATGCCATTTTCCAATGATGGCGGTTTGATAACCGGATTTTTGCAGTTCTTTAACCACAGTTGGATGTTTGGGATCTAAGACATCATCGAGTGTGTAAACACCATTTTCCTGACTATACTGCCCGGTGATAATGGCAGCCCGGCTAGGTGTACATATAGAATTTGTAGCGAAACAGTTGTTGATTTTCACCCCTTCGTTAGCAATACGATCAATATTCGGTGTAGGTAGATAAGATGCTAATATCCCTTTATAAGCACTTATAGCTTGCGATGTATGATCATCTGACATGATAAAAAGGATATTGGGCCTATTGGCCTTCTTCTGAGCATAGGTTGCGTTCCCCATGATAAGAAGACATATACCTACGGTTAGTTGTTGGAAAAAATAACGTCTCATATTTAATTTACTGTGGCCCGGCTAAAGCCGGTAGGTTTTATTTATTATGTTGTTTGATAAGGTTAGTAACCAAACTATAGATGGTTTGGATTAATCGCACATTACGACATCATTATTTCTGTAATACTATTTGATAAATGGTTGTATAATTACAATACAGGTTATAATGATTGAATGGCGTCTGCAAGTATACTGGAAAAAACAACCGGATCAGGTTTGTTTTTTCTTAAAAAAGGTTTGTTTTTTAACAATTATGTACCTAATATACCTGCAGACACCATACCTTCGAGAATTTTCCTTGAACTTGTAATGTATTTAGGCCCATGGCTTATCCAACATCCTCCGCAAGCAAGGGGAAGAAGATCAGAACCTTCCGCCACGCTACGATCCAAAACTCCAGCTTGTTCAAAGAAGATACGTGTAAGATAACCTGCCGAGTCATATGGAATAACCATGCACCTTAATATTATCGAATTCCAACCATCTTTCGCTACGTTGATCTGTATTGCCTACACGCCACACATAGATGCGGAATTCTGCCGGTTCATTCGTTTCGAATGCCACTTTGCTCACGTCAAATTGCGCAGCGGCCCAGCCACTACTTGTGTTTTCCTCATTGGCATTAACGGCAACAGGACTACCTATTCTACTGATCACACCATTTTTATTGATATAAAGAGCAGCATAATAGGTTAATTCCGGCGGACTGCTCGGGTTACCTGTACGTGCCTGTAAGTCCCAAGTAAGCCAGTATAGGTCTAATTTTTTATTTGCTGATGGGGTTATGGTAAAGCTTAGGTAATTATTCTTTTGGTTACCGCTATTGACATTGATCGCTTCATTCTCCGTAATGGCGTTGATATGATCGGGGCCCTGACCATGGTCATGAATCCATTTTCCACCTTGGGTAGCGTGGGGATCACTTGGGTCGGTAAAAACGGAAAAGCTAAGGTTATGATTTTGAAGATCACCTGCCGTAATATTCGCCGACTGATCAATAATCGGAACAGAGGTGCCTTCATCAAAACGATAATTTAGCAGCGTTGCTATTTCCTCCGGAGGTGCAGTTGGTACAATCTCTCGCTGCATGAGTGGGTTCTCTTCATTATGCGCAATAATAAAGTCTTTCGCTCTCATATATACCGCATCGGTATCGCTATGTTTTCGGATGTATTCATCATTCATAAAAACCCAAGATCGGAGGCCGTCCGCATATAAGGCATTCAACGACTCTTCAGTAAACAGGTCATCCATAAAAGCGTCAAAAGCGCCTTGAGCGTCCGCAATTTTCTTTTCAATTGGATCTGGATTGTCGGCTGGCCCACCACTCCATATTTTAAAATGTGATACCATGACCGGCTTATTATAGGTACCCAACTGACGAACAGCATTACGGGTCTTTCCCGGTATCTGCTGCCAGTTTTGATAACTCTGCATCTGTTGTACACAAGTGAAGTCACTTGCTGCAATCGCCGATTCCCAACGGGCAATATCACGCGTTCCCGGAATTTGTTCAGGCCAATGATACCCACCCAGCCCTAGCCCAACCTGTGCCTGGTCATAGGTCTCATGAATGGTATTCGCAGCTCGGATATAAGCTTCCGAAAGTTGCTGTTTATAGATTTCCGCTGCTTCAGGATCACCCGCCGGGGGATAGGTTTCCAATTCGGTAAAAAGCACGATGTATAGCGGGCCATAATGCGGCCCATTACCCTTGAAAATTTCTACCAACTCCTGGATATCCTGCTGGAACTGCTCCCCGATAGCATAATCAGCTGTCTCCCGGTTTTGTGCTAACCATACAATCAATTGGATGCCATATCCCTGTTCATAAAAGTCAGAAACCGTCGTTTGGTTTCTGTATCCCCTTATCCAGCTTAAATCCTGCGGCCCATTATACCAGTGCGATATTAGCTTTAAGTTTGTTTCCTGAAATAATGCACTATTGGTTGCCCCAGTAAAATTATCGCCAATCCCCCAGATAATCTTCGCCGCACCGGGTACTGTTCCGGTAGAATCTTCTTCATCGGTTTGACCAACCGGACTCATGAACTTTTCACATCCACCTAACCAAAAGGAAAAAATGGATACAATTAATAGATAAAATAACCTTTTCATGTTTTTAGATTTAATAAATCGGTTAACCCTTTTAAATTAGGGCATTAATTGGTTTTCTATTTACAATGTTAACGGATATTTGTAAATAGCAGGTTTGAGGTTTGCTAAAAAAGGTTTGATATTTATTATCCTATCCAAAAACGAAGCTTTTTAAATAGATGTCATCTTTTCAATTTCTTAATAACGTTAGGAATTTTTTGAATCAGCACACTAGGTGGAATAACAGCCATTCCCTCGGCAGCCAACACATCTCCCGCCTTTCCATGTATATAACAACCCAATATCGCCGCTTCATGTGGGGTATAACCTTGAGCCAATAAAGAGACCAATATTCCCGTTAGGGTATCTCCCATCCCCCCGATGGCCATACCCGGATTGCCCGTAAAATTCACATATATTTTACCGTCTGGTACGGCAATAAAGGTAAATCGATTTTTCAAAACAATAACAAGCTTTTTCCGTCTTGCTTCAGCCTGCGCAAGAAGCACTCGGTCAATCCAGCTTTTACTTTCACCAAATAGCCGATCGAACTCCTTCATATGTGGTGTAAGGACAGTATTTGCGGGCAAACGATCTAAAAGTATTTGTTCTCCAGCAAGGATATTCAGGGCATCAGCATCCAATATAAGCGGTGGTAGTTTATCTTGAAGGAGCAAATGCTTAACCAACTGAATTTCTGTTTCTCCTTTTCCCAAACCAGGTCCAACAGCTAACGCATTGAACTTTTCCATTGCAATGCCTTGATCGCGCGGCGCCAACATTACTTCAGGTAGCCGGGTGTTCATCGCTATAAAACCACTATGCGGAATGGATAAGCTGGTCAGCCCTGCACCTGTAAACAAACAAGCTTCACCGGCCAATAAAGCAGCACCCATGGTTTGCTCGTTCCCTGCGATAAGTAAGGCGTGACCATACGTACCTTTATGACTAAACGGACGACGTTCTTTGTATATCCGACAAATATCGTCTTCCGTCACTTCCATTAAATCGCCCGATAAACTTTCAATAAAATCTTCATCCAAACCGATATCCACCACGTGAAACCCTTTCATTAGGGGAGCCGATTCAGGAAATAGGAAGCTCCATTTGGCACGCTGAAAGGTAATAACTTCATCGGCTATAATGGATGCTGCATTGGGATCAATATGGCCATCGGCCGGCATACCTGTCGGTATATCTACCGCAACTATCTTTTTGCCAGCACGATTAAGATGATCGACCAAATCAACCCAGGCCCCCGAAAGCGGCTTATTTAATCCCGAACCGAGCAGGGCGTCGATGATCAGATCTTGACGTATTTCGGGAAGTTTATCACTAGGCTGAAATTCTTGCACCGGAACATTCAATTGCTTTATGCGTTGGTAGTTCGTCAAGAAATCAGCTGTGCTATGTACATTATACGCGACAATCCAAATCGTTATATCACAAATACCATGCTCATACAGCAGTCGACCAATGGCTAAGCCATCACCACCATTGTTACCTGTACCACAGCAAATTAATACGGAATATTGCGGTAATGGCAATACAGTAAGCAAACGTTCGACAAATGCCCGTGAAGCACGTTCCATTAAATCAACAGAAGCGATGGGTTCGTGAGCTATGGTGTAGGCATCTGCCTCGCGCATTTGTTTCGCTAATGGTATTTTTCGCATAGCGAAAGTTAACAACAAAAAAAGCAGCATACAAAATGTACACTGCTTTTTTTGTCTAGATCAAGGTTTATACCGTTTCTTCTACTCCTCTTAATACTTTTGCAGCTTCTACCATTGCTTCCAAAGCTGCTTTGGTTTCTGGCCAACCCCTGGTTTTCAAACCGCAATCGGGATTTACCCATAATTGTGTTGGATCGATTACCGCTTTTGCTTTTTCCATTAACATGATCATTTCCTCTTTACTGGGGATTCTTGGTGAATGAATATCATAAACTCCGGGTCCAATATCATTTGGATAATTAAAATTCGCAAAAGCATCCAATAGTTCCATTTGCGAACGGGAGGTTTCAATGGTAATTACATCCGCATCCATTGCAGCAATATCAGCGATAATATCATTAAATTCTGAATAACACATATGAGTATGGATCTGTGTTTGATCTTGTACACCACAAGAAGCCAGTTTAAATGCCCTTATAGCCCATTCCAAGTATGCTCTTTGATCGGCTTTCCGTAAAGGTAAACCTTCCCGAATTGCCGGTTCATCGATCTGGATGACGTGAATATTGGCCTTTTCAAGTGCCAGTACCTCATCCCGAATAGCCAAGGCAATCTGAAAAGCGGTTTCTGAACGTGGCTGGTCATTGCGCACAAAAGACCATTGTAATATCGTTACAGGCCCCGTCAACATCCCCTTCACCGGCAAACGTGTAAGCGATTGTGCATATCTTGTCCAGTAAACGGTCATATCCTTCTGACGGTCTACATCACCAAACAAAATAGGTGGTTTAACACATCGTGAACCATAACTTTGTACCCACCCGTTCTTGGTAAACGCATAACCATTTAACTGTTCTCCAAAATATTCCACCATGTCGTTACGTTCAAATTCGCCATGTACCAGAACATCCAATCCTATATTTTCCTGCCATTTAATTGCTTGTTCTGTTTCTTTCTTCAAACGCTCATCATAAGTCTGGTCATTCAGCAATCCTTTTTTCCATTGGTTTCTCCAGCTCCGCACTTCCTTCGTTTGTGGAAAAGAACCGATTGTCGTAGTCGGAAATGATGGAAGATGTAAAATCTCTTGCTGGATTTTCTTTCGTTCGCTAAAGGTATGTGCACGATGAAAATCGCTTTCCTGAATAGCTTTTATACGTTCTTTCACCGCTGTTCGATGAATTAACGAGGAAGTTTTCCGATCCTCCAGTGCCGCTTTATTTAAAACGAAACGTTGCGTTACTTTTTCCTTCTCAGCTGTTGCAAGCCAAGCCAGGTCTTTTATTTCGTTCAATTTTTGTTTGGCGAATGCCATCCAGTTTTTAACCGTAGCGGGTAAAACAGCCTCGTCATCTTCCAAGTCAAGATCGCAGGGCACATGTAAAAGCGAACAGGAAGGAGCTATCCATATCTTATCTTCCCCCAATTGCTGTTTGGCTGACCGAATGAATGCCAGTGATTTTTCATAATCATTCTTCCAGATATTCCGCCCATCGACCAGCCCAAGAGATAAAATCAAATGCTCGGGAACTTTGGTTAATAACGTTTCCAGTTGAGTAGAATCGCGCACCAAATCGATATGCAAAGCATCAATAGGCAAAGACAAAGCCAAATCAGCGTTATCCCTTAACCCCTCAAAATAGGTGGCCAATAAAATTTTTAATCCTGTTCCTGCGCGGGCAATTCGCCGATACACCGATATATAGTGATCTTTCGTTTGCTGATCGAGGTCCATAGCCAAAAACGGTTCGTCCAGCTGAACCCATTCAGCTCCGGCCTTTTTCAGCTTTTGCAATAGCTCAATGTATACGGGAAATAATTTATCCAGTAAATCCAAACGATGAAAACCACTTTCTTTTTCTTTTCCTAATAAAAGATAACTGATGGGACCAAGCAATACTGGTTTGGTTAGAATACCGATTTGCTTAGCTTCATAAAACTCATTGATAACTTTTTCGGAAAAAAAACTGAATTGTTGATTTTTAACAAATTCGGGCACTAAATAATGATAGTTGGTATCAAACCATTTGGTCATTTCCATTGCCGTAACATCAACCCCCTCTTTTTGTACTCCTCTGGCCATCGCAAAATACAAATGCAGTTCTTCACTGGCACTTTTCCCCGCCACCAACGTATGATAACGTTCGGGGATGGCGCCCACCGTTAACGACATATCCAAAACCTGATCGTAAAAAGAAAAATCGTTAGAAGGAATAAGATCAATGCCGGCTTCCTGTTGCATTTTCCAATTGCTGATACGGATTTTCAGTCCGGCTTCCAACAATTCTTTTTCCGTTAATTTTCCATTCCAAAAGGCCTCGTTTGCCTTTTTTAACTCTCTCATGCTACCAATACGCGGGTAGCCTAAATTGTTCGTTAACATTGCTTTCGTTAATTAAAAGTAAAACATTACTTGTTATAAGAAACAACTCACGGCCATAACGAAAGGAAGATATTCAGGATAAGATATAATAAACCTATTCCAAAAAATTTTTCTTGTTGGAAATCATTAGCTTACTACATTAGCCTTGACATCACTTCTTCTCGCGAAAGCCTGTCAAACTACTTAAAAGGCAAGTCTCCTGGCTTGCATTCATCCGTTTTACGTCTTCCCATACGCTAATTGACGAACAGTGACTGAGGTATGTAAAACCTATCCCAAATTGGGAGAATGCTTACAGTTGCGCGACAGCCCGTGATTTTCACACGGTTCCTTATTAATTTTCTACGAAAAACCTTTAAGCGCTCAATTGAGTAACTGTACTATACAAGTGGGCCAAACCTAAGATAAATTCCGTAACTTTGCAACGCATATAAGATAAAATTCTAGGATAACCAACATATGTAAAAAAAGAAGTCCAAAAAGTTCTATTCATCGAATAAGAACTTCTTCTGGCTTCCAAAAAAGAACGATAATTTAAACAAAAGATAAAATGTCTATTGTAAGGGAAAGCGATTTACCTGGAATAGGTAAAAAATACCAAATTGAAACCGGTGCCGGAGATAATATGGTTGTCGTTATACACGATGATGGCAATCGGGAACTATACCGTTTCGATGACGAAGAAAATGAAACCAAATGTGTAATGACGCTTAACGACGAGGAATCAAGACAAGTGGCGGGCATTATCGGAGGTCTCTCTTATAAGCCCAAAGCTTTGGAAACCATGGAACTCGCCGTTAACGATTTGGTTATTGAATGGTATAAAGTGGAAGATCGGGCGGTTATTAGCCAACAGACTATCGGACAAATCGGCGTCCGGCAAAAAACCGGCGTAACCATTATTGCTGCCATTAAAGATGAAGAAAGCATCATTAATCCCGGTCCTGACTACCTGATTACCCCAGGCACAACGCTGGTTGTAGCCGGGAAACGTAGTAATATCAAAGCATTAAAAGAATTACTGAAAAGTTATCAAACAACCTGACCCTCCGCACAGAATAATTTATGACCAATACGGATAAGGAAATATGCACACAGAAACACTGATTTTAGAAATTGGAATTGCCGTTGGACTCGTTGCATTAGTTGGGTTAATTGCTAATAAACTTCGGTTTTCTGTTATTCCCTTTTTTATATTGATCGGTATGGCCTTGGGAAGTCATGCGCCCAAATGGGGCCTAATTGACTTGCAATTCAATGAAAGCAAACCTTTTATTGATTTTATGGGCCGATTAGGGGTGCTGTTTCTGCTCTTTTATTTAGGTTTGGAGTTTTCTGTAGGACGACTAATTAAGTCGGGGAAAGCCATTGTTTCGGGTGGATCTATCTATGTCTTGTTAAATTTTACTGCTGGGATATTAATGGGTTTATTAATGGGATTGCCATTCGCCGAAATGATGATCCTGTGCGGAATTATGACCAGCTCCTCTACAGCCATTGTGGCTAAAGTTTTAACCGATTTAAAACGAACGGCCAATCCAGAGACAGAGGTGATTATGGGTATGATCATGTTTGACGATCTTTTTATTGCCATTCATATCTCCTTTTTATCTGGATTAGTATTAACTGGCGGTGGTTCGCTTTGGACAGTAGCCAGCACCTCATTGATTGCTCTCGGTTTTATTCTTCTCTTTCTAATTCTGGGAAGGAGGTTGGTTCCTTTCATTGACCGGATACTTGGCGTAAAGTCCTCCGAACTTTTCATCCTGATTATATTCGCGCTCTTATTTTTAGTGGCAGGGTTTTCAGAGACTATCCATGTAGCAGAGGCTATAGGTGCACTGATGGCAGGTTTGGTCTTGGCCGACTCGCAATACATTAAACGTATTGAACAACTTGTTTCTCCGTATAAAGATTATTTTGGTGCCATGTTTTTTTTTAGTTTTGGGCTCTCGATCGACCCATTTACTCTTGGGGGAGCAGTGGTTTGGTCGGCCATCGCCGCTCTAATTACCATCATCGGAAATCTTTGCTCAGGTTATTTCGCTTCCCGATTTGCTGGACTTAAGAGAAAAACTTCCTTTGATATTGGCTTCACTTTATCTGCTCGGGGTGAATTCTCGATCGTAATGGCTAATATCGGAAAAGCAGGCGGATTAAATCCCATCATCCAGTCTTTCGTCGTGGTTTACGTATTAATTTTAGCGATAATAGCGCCGATCCTGACTAAAGAGTCGAGAAACATTTGGCATGGCATATTTGGAGGAGGTTTATATGCGAAAGACAAACAGCCAGTAAAAACATTGGAAGCACTAGAAGCAAAAAGCATAGAAAATACAAAACTGGATAAATAAGACGATAAGGGTTTCGTTAATACTATTTTTTCCACAAAATTTCTTTCACTCCAGCGTGCTCTTTTATTTTGGCGATGGTTTCTAGAATAACCCGATTGTCCTTTTCAGACCATTCAATTTCTAGGGTCATCTCTTTATTCGCCTTATCGAAAATTAAATTGGATAGTTTAAGTTCTTCCGAATCAAACCATTCGCCCAACAATTCCGCAGGATTCGCGGTATCCTTTAACGTTAACTGCAGTATTCGTTGTTGGGTATAACGTTGAACAAAGCGCTTTTCTATAGGCTGAAGTGCCCATAGAATAATAATAGCTAAAATAGTGGTTAATATCGCCGCGAAATACATTCCTCCTCCACAAGCAAGGCCTATTCCCGCCACCGTCCATAGTCCAGCCGCTGTGGTAAGTCCTTTAACAATTCCCTGCTTTAAGAACATAATGGTTCCCGCTCCTATAAAACCAATGCCACTTACCACCTGGGCAGCAACCCGTGACGGATCTAAGGTAACATGCTCCGTATTTAATATGTCATTAAATCCGAAAGAAGAAACCATCATCATCAGCGATGCACCTAAGCAGACCATCATATGGGTTCGCATACCGGCTGTCCAATTTTTTCGTTCCCTTTCTAATCCTACGATAGCACCAAATGCGGCTGCCAATACCAGGCGCAGCCCAATTTCTTCATATGTCAGCATATTCCAAAGGTGTTTATTTTAACACGCATGCTAATTTGTTACATAAATCCTAACTCTAAACGTGCTTCGTCACTCATCATACTTTTATCCCACTTCGGATCGAAGGTAAGTTCGACCAGTGCATTTTTAACACCTTCAACTTCACTTACTTTACGTTGCACTTCGTCTAACAGATCTCCAGCTACGGGGCAAGCGGGAGCAGTAAGGGTCATAACTACCTTAGCCGTTCCATCTTCCTTGGTAATAATTTCATAAACCAAACCCAGCTCGCATATATTAACCGGTATTTCCGGATCATACACGCTCTCTAACTTTTCCTTTATTCGATTGGCTATGCCTAATTGATCCAATATAATCATGATTACCTCCTATAGTAAAAATTTATTTTAGCTCAGCCTTTAAAAAACGAGCCGTCTCACTTCTTTTGTGTTTAATCAGGTCTTCAGGAATTCCACCAAATAACACTTCACCGCCTCCTGCTCCACCCTCCGGCCCGAGATCAATGATCCAATCGGCCACCTTGATTACATCTAAATTGTGTTCGATTACCAAAACCGTATTACCGCGATCTACCAGCCTATTTAATACACCCAGCAATACATTTACATCTTCAAAATGTAAACCCGTAGTAGGTTCATCCAAGATGTAAAAGGTGTTACCCGTATCTTTCTTCGACAATTCGGTGGCCAGTTTCACCCGCTGGGCTTCACCACCCGACAACGTAACTGAAGATTGCCCCAAGGTAATATAACCCAATCCCACATCCTGCAACGTTTTAATTTTGCGATAAATGGAAGGGATGGACTCAAAGAAAGGCACAGCCTCGTCGATACTCATGTCTAACACATCACTGATCGATTTACCACGATAACGTATTTCTAAGGTCTCGCGATTATATCTTTTTCCTTGGCACCCTTCACATGGAACCTGAACGTCGGGTAAAAAATTCATTTCAATGACCTTCATTCCCGCTCCTTGACATACCTCACACCGCCCCCCCTTCACATTGAAAGAAAAACGCCCTGGTTTGTAACCCCTAATTTTCGCTTCCGGCAGTTGCACAAATAAACTTCTGATATCTGAAAAAACACCCGTATAAGTAGAAGGGTTTGACCGAGGTGTCCTTCCAATAGGGCTTTGATCGATTTCAATTACCTTATCAATATACTCAAGTCCCTCTATCTGTTCATAAGGCATCGGATTTTTCTTTGCTCTAAAAAAATGCCGGTTTAAAATGGGATACAGCGTTTCGGTGACGAGAGTCGATTTACCACTTCCGGAAACACCCGTTACCGCAATCAGTTTACCTAGCGGAATATCAACAGAAACACGCTTTAAGTTATTTCCGGTAGCGCCTGTTAATTTCAAGCTAAGGCCCTTCCCTGCTCGCCGTTGCTTAGGTATACTAATTTCTTTTTTACCATTTAAGTAAGCCGCAGTTAGCGTATCTGCATCTTTAATTTGCTGTGGTTTACCTTGAGCTACTACTTTCCCTCCATTCAAACCCGCGGCAGGCCCCATATCGACTACATAATCGGCTTCCAAGATCATATCCTTATCATGTTCTACAACAAGTACCGAATTGCCAATGTCCCGTAAATCCTTTAATGCACGGATTAATCGTTCGTTATCGCGTTGATGTAGGCCTATGCTGGGTTCATCCAAAATATAAAGCACATTGACCAATTGGGATCCGATTTGCGTAGCTAAACGGATACGCTGCGCTTCTCCTCCCGAAAGCGTCTTGGCCGTACGGTTTAAGGTAAGGTAACCTAATCCGACATTTAAAAGAAAACCCAAACGATTTCGTATTTCTTTTAAAATTTCCTCCGCAATAATTTTTTGGCGGCCAGACAATTGATCGTCAACTGCGTTAAACCATTGCGTGAGCGAAACAATATCCATGGATGAAAGATCAAAAATATTCCGACCTGCAATTTTAAAATGTAAGGACTCTTTCTTTAGCCTTGCTCCATGACAAGTTGGACATGTTTTCATCGCACTATACAATTCAACATCTTCAGCCTTGCGTTCCGACTGTTCTTCTATTAATTTGAAAATGCCCTCGAAGGTGATTTTATATTCTTTTACATCCCACCTGTTGTAGCTTACCGGAACGGTAATTAAATCGGGGGCACCATTTAACAGAATATCCAGCTGTGTATCCGACAATTCGCCTAAAGGAGTTGATAGTGAAAAATCATATTTCTTGGCCAAAGCCTTCAGTTGCTGAAAAGTCCAGTTATCCTTATATTCACCCAATGGGGCTAAGCCACCCTTCAAAATACTTAATTTAGGATCTGGAATCACTGATCGCTTGTCGATTTCGAAAACATAACCTAAGCCATCACATTTTTCGCATGCCCCATAAGGAGAATTAAACGAAAAGGTATTGGGTTGCGGTTCATCATAAGAAATTCCGCTTTCCGGATCCATTAAATATCGGCTAAAAAAGTATTCCTTATTCTCTCGGTCGCTTATTTTAATGATACCCTTTGCGGCCTTCATGGCTTGTTGGATGGACGTATATAATCTTTTCCGATCTTTTTCCTCCACAATCAACCGGTCGACTACCATTTCAATATCATGTATTTTGTAGCGGTCTACCTGCATTTTGGGGACAAGATCAAGAATTTCGCCATCCACTCTTACTTTCAAATAACCTTGTTTTCGGATTTGTTCAAATAGTTCGCGGTAGTGGCCCTTACGACCTTTAATTACCGGAGCAAGCACGTGGATCGCCTCTCCCTGAAATTGTTGAATGATCCGATCGACGATCTGGTCTTCGGACATTCGCTCCATCTTCTTTCCCGTCATATAAGAAAAAGCTTCCCCGGCACGAGCAAAAAGCAGCCGCAAAAAATCGTAAATTTCCGTTATGGTTCCTACCGTAGATCGCGGATTTTTGCTTGTCGTTTTCTGTTCTATCGCAATAACGGGACTTAATCCGGCGATCTTATCCACGTCCGGGCGTTCCATTCCTCCCATAAACTGTCTACTATAGGCACTGAAGGTTTCCATATAACGACGTTGACCCTCCGCATATATCGTATCAAAGGCTAAAGAGGATTTACCACTTCCACTCAAGCCGGTAATCACAACCAGTTCATTTCGTGGGATGTTTACATCTATATTCTTCAGATTATGAACGCGTGCTCCGAATACTTCCAATTCGCTCTGCTCAACTAAGTCAGGTGTGCTCCTATTATTCATTCAATATTATAGCTATGTGCTACAAATTTACGCATAATAAAGGTGAAATTACAGGTTTATCGGTCAGGCCTCTATCATCAAAATAAGTAGTATACCTACCCTTAAACATAAAACCCCAGACCTTTCAAAATCAAAGGCCTGAGGTTTTTACTACTCGTTCTGTCTAAGCTTGCTTACATATTAAATGAAGAATCCGAAGAGGCATTGGATTGGTCCATAGCCAAACGGGTTTGAGGTGGTTTTACCCGAAAACCATACTGATCGGGTTTTTCTATCACTTCTTTAGTAGAAATCAACTTATACAAGTAGCTTCCCGTTTCTTTATTTAATCTCAGCTTATAATAATCATCTTCTTGTTGATTCCGGATAATGCGCCTCAAACTCCCACTTCCTACGTTATAGGCAGCTGCAACCAGTGTCCAGTTTCCGAACTCACGGTAGAGGACTTTCAAATACTTGCAGGCTGCAACGGTAGCCTTTTCTACATTTTGCCGTTCGTCTACCCTTGCGTTCACTGTTAGTCCAAAGGCACGAGCCGTTGCAGGCATAAATTGCCATAAACCAGAAGCGCCGCGATGAGATGTTCCTTCAATTAAACCACTTTCTACCAATGGAAGATATTTAAAATCATCGGGAATTCCATATTGACGAAGAATAGGCTCAATTTTTGGAAACCAAGTTGCTGCGTTTTTATGAAGCTTGTGGGTTCTTAACTTGGAGAAAGAATAGGCTCTTAAGGAGCGTTTCATTTTTTTTTGGATCTGAATATCCTCCATTGGAAGATATTCGTGGGCAAAGTTTAAAGCCGTAATTGATACTTCTTCTTTTTTCTTTTCCCCCACATCTGGTGCACGAACAATATGGACAATTTTGGCACTACGATCCTTTTTGTTGCCAAAGGATGTATTGTATAAAAATAACTTAGACAGAACTAAAGTTGCCAAAACCACCATACATGTGCATAGGTGTTTTTTTATCATTTTTTACCTTTCTGTTTTTTTGTTGCGCAAAAAAGTGCCGCAAATATAAACTTTATATATTTATCTTCCAAACACTTACAAAATAACCCTTGTAAAGCAGCAAAAAAAAAGCTAATATTAACGTTCTTTTCCCTCTGTTTTTTTGACGCTAAAATCACGGTTAATAACGAATATTTTTCCGTATCTTTGCGGCATATTTATAATAAAAATCATGCCAAATAGCAACTTTAGGAACAGTCGGGATGACAACTCCAAAAAGTCTCGACCTTCATTTAAAACGGAAAGGTCAGACAAAAAGTATCCGAAGCAAAATGATGAGAATTATTTGAGCAAAAGGGGTTATAACGATGATCAACCCTCCTTCGGAAAACAAGATCAGAAACCTTGGAAAAGCAAAACACCAAGAACAAACGACGATAGCCGTGGAAGCGGTTTTAGTTCTTCTTCCGCTAGAGACAAAAAGCCATATGGTAATAAGTTCTCCAAAGACCAAAAATCATTCGGCGAAAAGAATTCCTTCAATAAAAAATCATTTTCCAATAAACGGCCTTTCGAAAGCCGATCTAATGATGGAGCTTCTCGACCTTACGGAGAACGGAAATCATTTAAGGGAGATCAATCGTTCGATAGATCGGAGCAAGCAAAGCGGCCTAGGTTTAATGAACGTTATAAGGCCCCCCTTACATCTCGTTTCAAAAAAGAACCGGAAGACGATGGTCTAATTCGATTAAACCGATATATTGCCAACGCAGGTATATGTTCCAGACGTAAGGCGGATGAGTTAATTGAAGCTGGAGTAATTACAGTAAATGGACAGGTTGTAACTGAATTAGGAACAAAGGTAGATGTAATTAAAGATGAGATTCGCTATAATGGAGAGAAATTAAAGCGAGAAAAAATGGTTTATGTATTACTTAATAAGCCGAAAGATTATATAACGACGACAGACGACCCGCAAGAGAGACGAACGGTTATGCAACTGGTAGCAAAAGCCACAAGAGAGCGGATATATCCAGTGGGAAGGCTTGATCGGAATACAACAGGTCTATTATTGTTGACCAATGACGGAAATCTTGCCGAAAAACTATCCCACCCGCGGAATAGCATTGCCAAAATTTATCAGGTTGAGTTAAATAAAAACTTACAACAAGGTGATTTTAATAAAATAGCTTTTGGCTTAGAACTGGAAGATGGTTTTATTAAACCCGACGATATCAGTTATATCCAAGGCGCCAGCAAACGGGAAGTTGGCATTCAGATACATAGCGGTAAAAACCGCATTGTAAGGCGAATATTTGAAGCATTAGGTTACGAGGTAGTCAAATTGGATCGGGTAGTTTATGCTAACCTAACTAAAAAAGATCTACCCCGAGGACGCTGGAGGTATTTAGAAGAAAAAGAAATCATTCAGATTAAACATCTGATCAAGTAAATCTACATAACATAAAAAAGGCTCCAAATTGGGGCCTTTTTTATGTTATGTAGTATAATTGCGCCATGGGTAATGGGCAGTAATGCGGGGCCCAATAAAAAAGGCCGCCGTGCGGTGTGCACGGCGGCCCTATGAAAATCGGCACCGACCTACTCTCCCACCTGTTACGGCAGTACCATCGGCTCTGGCGGGCTTAACTTCTCTGTTCGGGATG